>OFGR01000046.1_pt1 | contig 115127 bp, 103 predicted proteins | sample 1521811 | NCBI WGS metagenome assembly OFGR01 (sample SAMEA3504098, study PRJEB24116) | mouse gut metagenome | biome: mouse gut; feature: mouse-associated habitat; material: faeces | place: Denmark | collected 2011 | reverse complement strand
CGCAGTATCATTGTCGTATGTTTTCAACAATAACGCAAAGATACGACAAATATTTTACATTACCAAGAAATTTTCTAAATGCAAAGAGATGAAAATTGCCGTTATATGACATTGCTTAGTGCATTCTTATATCATCGAAGAGAGGCGGAGCGGTCTTCCGTGTTGGAGGCGCGATGCCGACAAACAGCATAGGGCGATGCCTTATGCCATTTGACCGCATCCCGCCTATGGGTTGTGGCTGAACACCGATAATCGGCAATGCCTCAAGGTGAGCATCGGGGACGCTGCTCTTCACCTCCGAGACTTATAGCCGTTTATCCGTATTCCAAGACGCCACAACCTGTAAGGGGTTTAGACCGTTCCGTCACTCACCGATGAAACAGCATTCCACGGGTCGAGACACTGCCGATTCCGCTGCACTACATCGTCAGAGACTCGCCTTCCGGGAATGATCCCGATATTATTCAGTAATTTGAAGTTCTCTAAATCAGAAGTAAACATTGCCAATATGTCGTGGTTCGTTTTCACCGGCGCGTAAACTTAGCTCCAGTTTTTATGCAGTCAGTACGACTTAGGAAGCTCTGCTTGCTCGGAGTTGAGAACGTGCGGAGAAGGGATATTCTATATCCTTTCAGCGAAAAAATCTCCAGACCTCCCGTTGGTCAGCTCGTATTTTTTCACCGAAGGGCGAACATCCCTTGACTTCCTCCGCACGGGATGGTTTCAACGAGCAAGCAAAACTTCGATAGTCGATAGACGCATAAAAAAAATGTCGCACGATGAAAACGAACAACAACATATCAGATAGACGAGGCAAAGCATCCATCTCCAGTCTCAACCGCATAAAAAAGGTTGTCAAGTGGGTCGCTATCCTTATCACCTCAATCATCGGATTGGTGTTGTGGGTTTTCCTCCGACCGATATTCCGAGGCGTTGGTTGGGTTATCTCAGCCGTTTCAGCACTCCTTATCATCTATTGGTTACTCACCCTATAAAAATTACGACTATGGCTACAATGTTGAAATCAAACGACACTGCAATCGCAGTAATGCAGCAAATGCTCCAAGAGCGTTGCATCGCAGAACCCTCATTCGCTATCAAAATGGCGAACCCTTCAAAGTCAATGGAGGGCGCAGTAAACTATCTGTGTTCCCAAATCCAAAAGAGCGGTCTATGCGTGGTGGATGACACTACCGTGATGAACCTTTTGGTACATTACTTTGACGAGAACGAGATTGAGGAGGGCGGAAAGGTCAACTGCAACATCGTGGTAGGAAAGCCGGAACTCTCCGAGGAAGACAAAGCCAATCTTAAAGAACAGGCTATGGAGCAGTACAAGGAGGAGCAACTCCGAGAACTCCGCAGACAGAACCAACCGAAGACTACCGCGCCCAAGCACACCGCCACCGCACCGAAAGCAGGTGAAGAAATCAATGTTCAACCCAATCTCTTCGGAGATGACTTCTAAAGCATACGACTATGAAACCGAGAAATAAGAAGCAAGAGCAGATATTGGCAATGAGTGGGCAGCTTCGCCCACTCACCACCGCCCAAAAGCAGTGGGCACTGACCCATACAATCGACAACTATGCCCTTAAATTCAAGAAAGGGAAAGCCGTATGTCTGATATGCGGTCACGAGTGGGAAGCCGAGGAAGGAATGTGCCGTTGTCCACATTGTGGCGCAAAGGTTGAGGTCAAGGCTACCACCCTGCGAGTTGTAAGGGAGAGGTCATACTTCAACATCGTCACCGCAGTCAAGGGTTTTCAAGTAATCCGAATGTTTCTGATGATTGTGGAGTTCCGCAAGGGTATGAAGGCAAATCCCGGCTTCATTGAAATCGGCTCCTATTGGATTGACAATCACGGACACACCACCGTAGTAGGGCTTCAGCGCACATTGGGTCACTACATTGACTCATTCGCTTTCGGCTCTCCATTGGAAATCAGACACGACAATGACGCATTCTGGCACATCGCCAACCAATGGGTCTATCCAAGGACAAAGGTCACTGACACCATCAAACGTAATGGCTACACAGCCTTTACCTATGGCGCACACCCCGTGATGATGTTTCAGCAGTTGCTCACCAACCCCAAGGCTGAGACACTGATGAAAGCCGGAGAGGAAGGATTGTTCCGCTACCTTTGCCACCATCCTAAAGAGGTTGACAAATATTGGGACACAATCAAGGTGGCTCGTCGGGCAGGTTACAAGGTTGATGACCCGCAGATGTGGTTTGATTACATCAAGATGTTGGACCGGATTGGCAAAGACCTCCATTCCCCTACGTTGGTAGCACCCAAAGACCTTAAAGCCGTACACGATGAATATGTGGCAAAGGCTGAGCGTCAGCGTATCAAGGAGCAGAGAGAGAAAGACCGCAAGAGAGCGGAGGAAGATGAAGCCAAGTTTGAGGAACTCAAAGGCAGATACACCGGATTGGTGATGACAGACGGAGAAATCGTTGTCCATACCCTCAACTCCGTAGCCGAGTATTATGATGAGGGAAGCCGTCAGCACATCTGCGTAGGTTCATCGTCCTACTACCTCAAAGAGAACACATTGGTATTCACAGCCAAAATCAAGGACAAGACAATCGCCACGATTGAAATCTCCCTCAAAGACTACTCAATCATCCAATGCAGGGCATTTGCCAACAAGGTCTGCCAATATCAAGACCGCATTGCCCAAATCATCAGCGACAACGTCAAGATGATAGCAGAGAGAAAGAGAGCATAAGTTTAACCCGACCTCCACTGCACCGGTGGAGGTCACAACACCCCACCAACTATGACACGCATGACACAAAACGGAATATCGACCACGCAGAAAGGTCAAGAGCAATACGAAGCCTTCTACTATACTCATAGAGGTGAACGAGTAGAACAACTTATGTATGATTATCGCACCGATGATGGCGAACTATTCTCAGTGGTATCACCGACCCTTAAAGAGTGCCGACAGAAACGGGACGAATTGCTCGCAAAAAAGAAATAGCCAATAGTCGTAATATACGCCAAGCGGAGCAACCCTGTGAAGAGTTGCTCCGCTGATTTACGCTAAAAATTCCAAAAATTTCGGCCGCCACAGGCGGCAACATCACCCCATACTACTACTGCTTTGGTTTAAACCCTTTACAAGTTTTTGCTGTGTCAGGTGGCGTATTCTTTGGTACACCCATACTTGGATATGGCCCACAATGTGCGATATTACTATCTCTACACATCCAATCAAGATTTGACTTGCACATAAAGCAAGTCCGTTCTTCCGGTGGAATTAATTGTTCAACGACTTCTTTTTGCAATTGCGGATTCGCAGGAAGAGCATTAATGCGCGTCGGCATAACATAATGGTGATTAGGTGATTTTGCTTGAACCCTATTAAGTAATTCCGGCTTGCATAGTCGATATATTGTTCCACTATTTGAAATAGACATTATTCTGCCATTTTGTTTTACGGCCACGCAATTATATCTATGGCTGCATACTATGCACTTCGATTCATCGGTTACTCTGACCTCTTTTCCGCGCTCGCTATACGCGGACTCAATTGATCTGAAAAACGTTTCATTATTCAACCATTTTCTGTCTTCGGCAGAGTTCAAAAGAAAGTTCTCAACGGTTTCAAAAGTCTGATTAGATAAATCAATTTCCAAACAGTTGAGGTTCTTATAGTCAATGACGTTTTTATGCTGAACTTTATATGCAAAAGTAAATTCAATAAGGTATTGTTTGCCGTCTGTTGATGTGGCTATAATATCCGGTTGTTTATCCTCTCGGTCATAGCAACCATCGACTTTTACATCTGAAAATACAATGTCAGCCTCCTTGAAAATTCCATAATAGGAAGGAGCGTGGATTCTTTTGCGGCTGGAGATAATATGTTCGGCCAACTTATATAGAGTGACCATATAACATATTTTAAGGTTTGCACCACGCATTTCGCTATGGTGGGCAAACCCATGATGCCTTATTTCTCCGTGCCGTGCGAGGAGTCTTTCACCACATTTTGGACAAATGCAATCACATAGAAGGCCTTGTGGAACGCTGTCCACATGAACCATCTTTCCACTACTATGTTCTGCCCACGTGAATATCATAAGAGTGCTTTTGCCATTATAAAGCGGTCTGATGTCTCATCGGAGCCAAATCTCACTTTTAGTCTGCTACCGTCCGGTGATACTTCGATAACTATGCCGTGGCCAAGATATTGGTGGGCTATCTCATCTCCTACATTGAAGCGAGATATAGGCATAAGACCTGTAATCTCACGGTCAATAGTATCACTTAGGAATTTAGAACCCTTCCATAAGGATTCTTCCATTTCTCCCTCTCGAATCAAAAAGGACTGTTGAATTTCAGTTAGGAATCGAGAAGGGAATTTATCGGTACTTGTTTGAAAGTTATAGCCTTCACTCTCAGTTAGAAACAAAAGTTCTTCGGCGCGAGTAATTGCCACATACATCAACCGTCGTTCTTCTTCAAGCGCAGCGAGTTTTCGTTCTCTCATAGACCTGTGACTTGGGAAAATACCTTCGGACAGGCCTATTACAAAGACATAAGGAAATTCCAGTCCTTTGGCTTGATGTATGGTCATAAGTTTTACCGTCTTGCCGTCCTTTTTATAATCGGCATTGGTAAACAAAGCAATATCCTGAAGATAAGTATTCAGCGAAATTTCATTATCATTGTTCGCAGATTCGTAAAAACGTATTGATGAAATCAGCTCCTCAATATTTTCAAGTCGCTCAACTTCTGTATCGGTACGATACATTTCCGATAGACCGGACTCTTTCAAGACATAATTGAGCAACTCGGATACAGATGACACATCTTTAAGTTCCCGACAGTCATCGATTAAGCTAATAAAGTTTTTAAGCGGAGCGTACGATTTTGTATTATGCCAAGATTCTATGTTTTCTCGCAACGCATCATAAAGCGAAAGATATTGTTCGCTCGCCATTGATTGCAGTTTTTTCATAGATGTATCGCCAAAGCGTCTTGACGGAGTGTTTACAATTCTTGAAAAAGCCAAGTCGTCATCACCAGCTATTAATCTGAGATAGCAAAGAGCATCTTTAATTTCTTTTCTTTCAAAAAATCTCACTCCCCCCCAAATGGTGTAAGGTATCTTCTTCCGCAGAAGTTCTTGCTCAATACCTCTTGAAAGATGGGATGCGCGATATAGGATTGCACAATCGGAAAAATTTCCGGACTTTTCGCATAGCGACTGTATCTTTTGAGCAATCCACGCCGCTTCTTTGCCTTCATTCTCTCCATGAAAGTGAATGACGTTGTCGTGAGAGGGCTTCTCTGTAAATAGGTCTTTGGGAATTCTGTTTGTGTTATTCGAGATGACACAATTGGCCACATCAAGGATATTTGGTGTAGATCTGTAATTTTCGGCAAGAACTATTGTTTTATCACAGTTCCAATCAATGAAGCTTTGGGGCAATGCTCCTCTCCACTCATATATAGCTTGGTCGGGGTCTCCTACGATAAAGAGATTATTGTAAAAGTCTGAGATTATATTCATAATAGACCAATCAGAGCCATTACAATCTTGTACCTCATCAACCATAATGTAGTTTAGATTGCGTTGCCAATAGCTGCATACATCTTCAAATGTATTGAAAAGATGAAGTGTAAAATTGATTATGTCATCAAATTCAAGACAATAGTTTAATGCCTGATAATGGATAAATGTTTCCACCGGAGTAAAATCTGAGACATCCTTATATTTAGGAGCTTCCGGTAGAATATACTCCATTATATAGTTAGGACAAGTTATTTTCTTGAAGTATGCGACATCCTTTCGCAACCCTTCAACAACTTTTTTTGTTCTGTCAAGTCCATGCAGCTCAAGCACTTTTTTTGCAAGCATTTCTGCGTCATCATCATCAAGAATTGAGAATGATTTAGGGAAACCAATCCTATGAATATCCCGGCGAAGCACCTTCACACAAAATCCATGTATGGTACATACGAAATCGTTAGTATTCCCAGAAGCCACAAGTTTGGAGATACGTGTGCGCATTTCCTGTGTCGCTTTATTGGTAAAGGTCATACAAAGAATGTTGCCCGGATCAATTCCTATATTGTTGACAAGATGAGCAAACCGATGAGCCAGGACACGGGTCTTGCCTGACCCGGCTCCGGCTACTACGCGGATCTTGCCCTCGGTAGCAAGCACCGCTTCCTTTTGCTTATCATTTAGATTGTCAAGTATATCCATAGATAAATGCAAATTTACGAATTTTTAATTACTTGTACAATAGTGAGTTCTCATCGCAAGGGTTATGGCTTCTCCGACTAAGGCTATATTGGCGAGAAGGTAGCATCGCTTGCCATTCCATGATACTGTATGGCCTGCGATTTCTGCGGTTTTCAGCAAATCATTTCGTAGGTCAATGTCATTGAAATATGTTGCACAGCCTATGCCGAAGGCAGTTCCTGACGGACTAAGCCCGAAGATTATAGGACCGGCATCTACATCCATTCCAAGAAAGCCACTTCCATCGGGATATTCTTTGAAGCCTGCCAGCCATGAATCTTTCAGAAAGACTTCTTTGAGATGTGCGTATTGCTCTTTTGCAAATTCAGGGTCTATTTGCGTGAGGTAGTATGTGTTGAGAGTTGAATAAGAGCCCTTGATTGGTGACTTTACAGATGTGTCGCCATCAAGAGAGAGAAAAGAGCGGAGCAAGCCTGTTTCGCTGTCAATCCATTCCGATTTAGCTCGTTGAATCCAACTGTTGACGGTGGTTTGGTATTTCCCATTGTTTTGCTTGGCATAATCCGAGAGTGCGACAATGGCCACGAGCATATCGGGTATGTATATGTCCTCACCGGGATATGTAGGAAGATTCATACATTCCGATGTCAGTATCCGTCGATTCATCCCTTCACAAAGTGAGTCGTGGAGAGCATTGTATTTATCACCTCCACCGATTTTGCGATAGTTGCTAATCATCCAAGCCAAATGGCTCAGATATGATATGTGGCTCTTATCTCCGGCAATCGAATCTAACGGATCTTCTCCCCAACGCATCTTGTCATATTGTCTCAGCTCTGAAGATTTAACTATCTGAATGAGACTGTCTATTGTATTTATTGACTCCTGTTTGGCTTCGGGATAAAGAATTGAAATGTTAGAAAGAACTTTTGAAAGCATAGAGCAGGAATACAATGCCCATTCGCCTTGAAATTGCAGTCCCAATCCTCCCGGCATTTCATTCAACAGTTGCCGAGGCTCAACGACAACTTTTCCAATAAGCCAATTCCGTCGTTGGAGTATATCAGTTTTCTCCTTATCCAGATTACCCTCGTTCCAACAGGCCCAAGCAACCCATACAACCTTAATCATTACAAGGACAATTATGCAAATAAGAAATAGTTTATGCTTAAGAATCCAGTTTTTCGTCTTATCAATAAAGGATGCCATAAAACTTTTCATTTGGGAAGATACGAAAGGATATGGTTGTTTGCGTATGCCTCAATGTTGTTAAGTGGATAGAACATCGAAAGAATTGCACCATAGTATCTGAATCCTTCCTTAGAAATTTGTATTCTCTCTCCGGAACAAGTTATTAAATTTTCATCTGAAAGGAATTTAAGCATATCGGCGTATATTGATACGAATTTACCATCCATAATTTGATTGGCTATTGGCAGAGAGAAACCACCAGAATATCCGGAGATGGCAATGAATTTTGCAAGGAGTTCTTGTTTGGGCAACGAATAGTAGATGCTGGGTTCATAAGAGTCATTAAAACTGATTCGCTTCAAGACGCTTCCGTCATTTTTTCCTATATTGTAGGATAAACCGTTCATTGACATACTTTGTGCTGAAATGCCAAATCCTTTATACTGCCATCCATCTAACATCCTATGCCTGAGATATGACGAAACGCCGTAGTCCCCGGTATCTTTGCTGAATGTATTCTGTCCGAAGTCGCTTTTGTATCCGAGTCGGATGAGACCATCGTATAAGAGACAGTATTGCTCATAGAAGGTTTCGCTGTTCACTGAAAAAGCGGAGCCGACTTGATTAGTGCGGAATTCATACACAGTAACTTGTTCGGGATTCAGGAATGATATTGTTTCCATATCCTTGCGTATCGTATCGGCAGTCTGTCCCGGCAACCCATACATAAGATCCAGATTTACTTTCTTGATTTTAGTAGCGTGAATCTTGTCGATAGTTTCCTTCATTGCAGTCGCATCAACATTTTGCCTATGCAGCGGATTCACTACAGATTCTACCACAGACTGTATGCCTAAAGAGATTCTTGAAATCCCGGCGTTTGCGATTGCAGAAATTTTCTCATCAGATAGAGTCTGGAACGTGGCTTCAATACTCGGTTCAAAGTCTGGGGTTAGGGGGATATGTGAGATTATATTTTGATATTTCTCTAAAAGCATAGAGAAAGCCTCTTCGCATAACGATGTCGGTGTTCCACCTCCTATGTCAAAGCCATACAGTTTTATTCCGGGATAGTGCCGGATAAAGCGTTCAATATCCGAGATAAGGTTTTTTATATATCTGAACTGCATTTCTTTTGATGGAACACATATCCGGGTGTATTCACAAAACGAACAGATTTGCTCGCAAAAAGGAATATGCCCATAGAATGCTATAGGCTTAATTGCCTCAAATGGTAGTTCTCCGAACACGCTGTATTCGACCCAATCCTTTGGAGAGATTGGATACGAAGTATTGAACAAAGGATTATTTTTCCTTGATTCAAACAGACTCTCAATGTCAGTATATGATGTTGTCATCGTGGAATCCCTGTCTTAAAAATTGGCCATCATACATCAATGAAGATTCGCAATAATTGGGATTGGCGTAATTGCGCATATATACCTCTAAAATTCGTCCATCGTGATTATACAGATAGTTGCTACATTTACAGTCGACACCTCGTCACGAATGAGAAAATATTTTGACCCGATTCTTTTGGCTTGTAGTTCACCGCGTCTGAGGTAGCCATAGATAGTCGGACGAGATACACCTACAAAAAGTGCAGTTTCGGTAATCGTGATGTATGGTTTCTCTTTGATTTTTTGAATTGGTCTTTCCTCCAATTGACGTTCTGTTTCGGCTTCATGCTCCTTCACCCTTGCTTCTCTTTTCATCTTTTTATAAAGAAGACTTGAACAACGGTGAGAACAGCACGTCGTAGTTGTTTTGTGGGCGATAAACTCTTGCCCACAAAACTTGCAGATTTTTTTGATGCTGATGGTACTGCTCATGTTTATTTCACTTTATTTCGCCCGAAAACTGTAAAATCCCGTAAAGTGGCGTAAAATGGCGTAAAGATTGTCCACCACCTTAACTGGCGATTTTTCCTGACTTGGGACGAGATACAATCAGGATACAAATACAAGCCAAAAAGCAGTCAGAAACCGTTAGAAACGAGCAGTACGGGCAAAAGAAAAGCGCCTCGTAAGAGACGCTTTTCTAATGGTTTGTGATGATTTGTGATGGTTTGTGACTATTCTGTCATTTACCGATGCAGAAGTGGGAGAAGATGTTGGTGAGGATGTCCTGGGAGGAAATTTGGCCGGTGATGGAGGAGAGGTGGTGGATGGTTTCGCGGAGGTCTTGGGCGATGAAGTCGCCGGGGATGTTTTGGATCACGCCGTTGATGACGCGTTCTGTCGCTGTGGCGGCTTGCCGGAGTGCCTCGGCATGTCGGATATTGGTGACGAGTATCTCGCTTCCGGTGTTCTGTTCGTTGTGCAGAGCGTGTTCGGTAAGGCGATGTTTTACGTTGTCGATGCCTTGCCCTGTGCCGGCTGAGATTTCGAGTATGTTGTCAGCATTGATGAAGGGGAGTGCTGTCAGTTCTGCCCGGCGCGATGCTATTATGCCGGGCGCTGTGATGTCCGTCTTGTTTATCAGGGGCAATATCTGGCTGCAGTCAGTATTATGCAGTGTGTCGGTTATTTCGGATGATAATGCTTCCTGAGGGTCAATGACGAGTAGGATTATCGAGGCCGATCCGATCGCTTTGCGTGAACGTTCGATGCCTATCTGTTCAATGGCGTCGGTGGTATGTCGCAGGCCGGCTGTGTCAATGAACCGGAACCGATAATTGCCTATCTCGATTGTCTCTTCGATAGTGTCACGTGTAGTGCCGTGTATGTCGCTTACTATCGCTCGGTCATCATTGAGCAGCATGTTGAGCAGGGATGATTTACCGGCGTTGGTGGCTCCGATTATAGCCACGGGGATACCTTCTTTTATTGCGGCTCCTGTGGCGAATGAATTGCTGAGGCGGGTCACTTCCGTGTGGATTTCTTTGGCGAGGTCAAGGAGCTTGACGCGGGATGCGAATTCGACATCTTCTTCTGAAAAATCGAGTTCAAGTTCGAGGAGCGATGACAGGTCGACGAGTTTGTCGCGTAGCTGGATGATTTTTTTTGAGAATCCGCCACGCATCTGCTTCATGGCTATGCGGTGTGCCGCGCGTGAGTCAGACGCAATGATGTCGGCCACAGCTTCGGCCTGAGCCAGATCCAACCGTCCGGATGCGAAGGCGCGTCGGGAGAATTCCCCTGGGTCGGCCATGCGTGCGCCGTGACGTAGAAGGAGCGACAAGAGCTCGCGTTGAACGTAAATCGATCCGTGAACCGATAGCTCTACAACGTTCTCTCCGGTATAGGATGCGGGAGCGATAAACAGCGTGGCCACGGCCTCGTCAAGCACTTCGTTGGTGTCGGGGTCAACGATTGTCCCGAAGTGGGCGGTGTGAGTGGCGCAGTCCGTAAGTTTTTTACCGTGCCATATCTTGTCGGTGATGGTCAGAGCTTCCGGCCCTGAGATGCGGATTACGGCTATTCCTCCTACTCCATGTGGGGTGGAAATGGCACATATTGTATCGGTGTGCAGTGAACTGTTCTCAGTCATTCAATGTTGGTTGGCTAATTAATTCTTCTTGGGTCGTATTGTACTCCAGTAGTGAAAGTCACACTGTGATTCGACGATAGATTCTATTGAGTCGGGTAGTGCTGCGAAAAAGTCAAAACCGGTGGCGCGTTCCACGCTGTCGACGCTTACGGCAGCCTGCTGTATTCCTCCCGGCACTTTGGCGTTGGGCATTATAAATCCTATGGCGCGTGGGGGATTGCTTCCGGGCGACAGTATCACTTTGAAAAATCCTGATGGCGCCGATACGTGGGTGGCGCCAATGTATGCTTCCGGTTCGCGAGTCAGAATAGGACCGCATACAATCACGATAGCACTGTCAGCCTCGGCCCATTGGCGGCATTTTTCCTCCAGTTTTTTCCATGCTCCGGTATTTAGCGGTTTTGCCTGCGGGCACATGTTGGCCATGCTGAATGATTCGTGCATCGCCTCCTCACACCATTTCATATCACCGGCAGGAGCCATGTGGCCGCGATCATATCCGGAGTATTTATAGTCGTCAGGCGATGCGCATCCTTTTACGCGAGGGTCAGTATAGAATTTGTTCTCCCGCGGGATGGTGCCGTTTACCATGTCGCGTGTCAGAATCCAGCTGACGTAGTTCGGAATATGATGTCTGGGGTTAAATGCTATATTGATGGCTGAGTAGTGCTTTACCGGAGAATTGCTCACGCTGTCAGGCATCTCTACATGCAGAAGCGCGTCAAGGGGTGTTGATATTTTCAGTCCGGGAGAATTGTCGGAGCACCTTCGTGCCATACCGGTCAGAGCCGATATAAGTATAACGATTGCTGTTGTCAACGCGGTTCCGGCAAGAAACCTGTTTTTATGTTTGCGTCGTGCCATGCGGGTTATTTGAATTGATTTATAATGCGTCCTATATCTGAAGCATCCTTAACGGATGTGCATGCAGGAGTGATGGGCAGACTCAGCACCTCCGACGCTATCTGCTCAGTGATAGGGAGCGGCCTGTGGGGGAGTGTGCTGTAGCATGGTTGCATATGCGGCGGCACGGCATAATGGATGTCGGTCTGCACGCCATGCCGGGCAAGAAACTCTTGCAGCTCATCGCGGCGCGGACAGCGTATGACGTACTGATGCCAAACGGAGTCAGTAGGCATGCGGCTTATAGAGGGCTTTCTGATAAGGGGATTGGAGATGGTATTCTCGTAAGCCACCGCACGGGCAAATCGTTCCTGCGTTTCATTTGCGCAGTAATCAAGCTTCACGGATAAGATGGCTGCCTGCATCGGATCCAGGCGACAGTTATATCCTCGGTAGATGTTATGGTACCGGCGGTCACTGCCGTAATTGGCAAGTGCACGGCAAATGTCGGCAAGCTCGGGGTCATGTGTGGCTATGGCTCCGGCATCACCCAGCGCACCGATGTTCTTGGTAGGGTAGAAGCTGAATGCACCGATATGTCCCAATGCACCTGCACGTGAACTCCTGAAAAGACCTTTTACGTGAGCTTTAGCGCCTATACTCTGGGCCGCATCTTCAATGACTATCAGATTCCTTTCCTGAGCTATCAAGCCCATACTCTCGTCCCATGCCACACGTCCGTATAGATGAACCGGCATAATGGCTTTCGTGTCGGCGGTAATGTTCTGCCTGACTATATCTCCTGTCAGCAGCATGCTGTCATCGTCAGGATCCACAAGCTGAGGTGTGAGGCCGGCATCGGTGATGGCGAGTATCGAGGCAATATATGTATTTGCGGCCACCATAACCTTATCTCCACGGTGTAGGCGTCCGGATATTATAAGTGCCATTATCGACAGCCTGAGAGCGTCAAGACCGTTGCTTGTGCCTACTATGCAATCAGCTTCGGTCAGCTCCGACATTTTGCGTTCAAAGGTGCTGTTTTCCTCGCCGCCGATATATCGTCCGCTGTCAATTACCCGGCACACCGCCTCCTTTATCCGGTCGGCATATACGGCATTGACAAGCCCCAGATCAAGAAATGGATATTTAGCCTTGTTCATTTTTTCTTGAGATTCATGAAGCGGTCATACTCACGTAGGTAGTCTTCTTCCTGATAGTTGCCCGAACTGAGTGTAAGGCATACGCTGCCCGAAGAGAATCGTTCAAGATTAAGCCATATACCGGGGGGGACGTACAGCCCCTCGTTAGGCTGTGACAGAAAGAACGAGCAATGTTCATGTCCGTCGGTAAGATTGACTGTAAACGCTCCCGAAACGGCCACTATGAGTTGATGGTCGGTAATATGGGCGTGTCCGCCGCGCGATGAACCGGAGGGAATGTCATAAAGATAGAAAGCGCGTTTCATGGCGAATGGCAACCGGTCAGAGTTCTGAGCGACGGCTATCGTACCATTGTCATGCGCTATACGTTCGAGTTCTATTATCCGGCAGTCACCTATCCGGCTGTTGATGAATGTGGAGCTATTCATGGCCACAATCAGAGATTTCTTTATACAATTCGTATTCACGTATGTAGTCAGCTTCGGAATATAGCCCGGAGGATAGCACAAGCGGTAAGGCGTTTGAGGAGAATTCATCAATCACCCGCCATGTCATTGGCGGTATATACAGTCCGGTCCATGGCGAGGATAGCCGGAATGACCGGATCTTACCCATATGCTCCGTATGGACCGTGAAGCTGCCTGATAGAGCTACAATGACTTCCTGCTGTGTATAGTAGGCATGTCCGTGCCGGATCTTGGCCGTAGGAATGTCATATATCCAGTAGGACCTCGCTGGTTCAAAAGGAAGCGTTGATGGATACTCGAGGAATGAAAGATTGCCTCTTACATCCTGAATCCTGGGAATTTCCAGTAGCTGCGGTCCGTCAGATACCATTGTCGGCCAATGCTAAGAGATACTGTCCGTATTCATTGGCTTTCATCGGCTCGGCCAACCGGCGGAGTGCAGCCGCATCAATCCAGCCCTGGCGGAATGAAATCTCTTCAAGTGCCGCCACCTGAAATCCCTGCCGTTTTTCGATAGAAGCCACGAAGTCAGAAGCCTCCGCCAGTGAATCGATGGTGCCTGTATCAAGCCATGCAAAACCACGTCCGAGCCGTTGAACCGATAGTGAGCCCATGTTAAGATATGCTTCATTTACCGAAGTAATCTCCAGCTCTCCCCGTGCCGATGGTTTCACGCCGCGGGCTATCTCCACTACGGAATTGGGATAGAAGTATAATCCTACCACTGCAAGATTCGATTTAGGCTGAGAGGGCTTTTCCTCGATTGATGTAGCTTTCCAGTCATCTGTGACCGTCACCACACCGTAGCGATGAGGATCCTTGACCGGGTATGCGAATATGCCGGCCTGTCCTTCGGCTGCATTTCGGGCTGCATTTCGAAGCATCCCGGTGAAGCCCTGTCCGTAGAATATGTTGTCGCCAAGCACAAGGCACACATCATCCTTGCCTATAAACTCTTCGCCAATCAGGAATGCCTGTGCGAGTCCCTCGGGGCGTGGCTGTTCGGCATAGCTGAAGTTCAATCCTATCTCCTCGCCGCTGCCAAGCAATCGCTTGAATTGGGGGAGGTCATCAGGTGTTGAGATTATAAGAATATCGCGTATCCCGGCAAGCATCAGTGTCGAAATCGGGTAGTATATCATCGGTTTGTCATATACCGGGACGAGCTGTTTGGATATACCTTTCGTAATAGGATACAGGCGTGTGCCGGAGCCGCCGGCGAGAACAATTCCTTTCATTTTGGTCAACGGTTAGAGTACATGTTGCGGTAATATTCCAGATATGCTCCGGAAGTGACGCTGTCGCACCACTGCTGATTGTCAAGATACCACCGGATGGTTTTCTCAATGCCACGGCTGAACGGTGTTTCAGGATACCATCCAAGTTCTGATGCTATTTTCTCCGGATCGATGGCATAACGCATGTCATGGCCCGGACGGTCCTTGACATAACTTATCATACCTTCATCAATAGGCTTTGTCGGGTCCTTCAGAAGCTTCCGGTACTCAGGCTCCTCATTCATGATCCGCGCTATTGTGGATATTATCAGGCGCACGATATCAATGTTCTGCTCCTCGTTGAAGCCACCTATGTTGTAGACTTCGCCTGTCTTACCCTCGCGGAGCACGATATCAATAGCTTTGGCGTGGTCATCCACATAGAGCCAGTCGCGTACATTCTCGCCTTTGCCGTATACCGGGAGAGCGCGTCCCTCAAGGATATTCTTGATAATAAGCGGTATCAGTTTTTCGGGGAATTGATAGGGCCCGTAGTTGTTGCTGCAGCGGGTTATATTTACCGGCAGTCCATAAGTATGACCGTAGGCCATCACGAAAAGATCGGCCGATGTTTTTGATGCCGAATAAGGGGAGCGCGGTGCAAGGGGAGTGGTTTCGGTAAAGAATCCCTGCCCGAATGTTTTCAGTCCCGAGCGTCCTTCAACGACACGGCTCACATTGTCATTCAGCGTGAGCGGACGTGCCGATTCATAATCCTTCGTCAGAGAGCCATATACTTCATCTGTGCTTATCTGAAGGAATTTTTTTCCTTGCCGGTACTTCGTGTGCCCTGATTCATCGGTGCCGTCAGCCCAAGCCTTGCGTGCTTCCTCGAGCAGAGTCTGTGTGCCGAGTATGTTTGTCTCAAGGAATATGCGCGGGCCTGTGATACTGCGGTCAACATGGCTTTCCGCAGCGAAATTCACTATGTAGTCAGGGTCGAAATCAGCCAGCAGTTCAGCTACAAGAGCGCTGTCGCCTATGTCACCTTTTACGAACCGTACATTGGGCAGATCCAGTTCCTCCTTTATGGTCATAAGATTTCCGGCATAGGTCAGTGCGTCCAGAACCAGGATGGAGACATCAGCGCCCCACTTCCCGATTAGATATTTCACAAAGTTGGCCCCAATGAAACCGGCGCCACCTGTTACAAGGTATTTTTTCATAAATGGGTTAATTCTTTTGGTGAAAATTTTAACCTTATCAAAGGCAAAGATACGCTAACTTTTGGCTATTTCCAATTTTTCATCGCTTATATGACCGGAGTTCTGACTGCTATTATCATATTAATAAGGTGTATTTACAAGATTTCTTAAATTAAATCAAAAAAAATATGACTTTCACTCAACATTATTTTATGTTTGGATGTTTGAATAGTAAAAATAACCGAAAGGAACTCCAAATAACTTACAAACGATACAGAGTTTCATTCGAATTAAGTTAAATTAAAAAATTGTTTGTATATTTGTGCCGAATTATCAACGTTAAAAAAGTTTTTACAATGAAAAAATTGATTCTCATCGCTGTCGCTGCTGCAAGCATGGCCACAGCACAAGCCCAACAGGCATTAGAGACTCCTTCATTTGGATCAAATTGGTCTATCGGTTTGGACGGTGGTGCTACCACCGCTCTGAAAGGACATTCATTCTTCCAGAATATGCGCGGTGCTGCCGGAATCCATATTCAGAAGCAAATCTCTCCTGCTTTTGCATTAGGTGTTGAAAGCCTCTTTGGCGTTAACACATCAACCCAGAACAACGGCGTACGTAGCGCTACAGTATTTGACAATTCATACGTAGGTGCTTACGGAGCTGTTAATCTCTTCAATCTTTTTGGCGGATATAACTGTGACGGTCGTGTATTTGACATCGAGGCTGTAGCCGGTGCCGGTTGGGGACATAACTACTACAACAAAGCTGTAGGTCCTGACCACAACTTCTTTGCCACAAAGGCTGGCTTGAACTTCAACTTCAATGTTACACGTAATTTCACCATCTCAGTTAAGCCTTCTGTAATCTGGGATATGAGCGATGCTCATGTTGCTCAGTCATCAGCCGCTTATGATGGCCGCAAGGCAAGCTTCAACCTCCTTGCCGGTGTTACCTACAAGTTCGGTGAAGGCTTCCGTTGCGCTGACACCCGTAACCTCGCTGAAATCGACGCTCTCAATGCTCAGATCAATCAGCTCCGTGGCGAACTCGACGCTTGCGCAGCCGCTGTAGCAGCCGGTCAGGCTCAGAACGCAGCTCTCGCAGCTGAACTCGCAGCTTGCCAGAACAAGAAACCCGAAGTGGTTAAGGAAGTAAACAATACTCTTAACAGCGTACGTTACATATTCTACCGCATAGGTTCTTCAGTTATCACTGCTGACCAGAAGCCTAACGTAGAAATGGTAGCCGCTTACCTCAAGAACCACAAGGACGCTAAGGTAGTTATCAAGGGCTATGCTTCACAGGACGGTAACGAAGAGTTCAACATCAAGCTTGCTGCCGCTCGTGCCGAATCAGTTAAGAACGCTCTCATCAAGCAGTACGGTATCTCTGCAGACCGCATCCAGGCTGAAGGTCAGGGTATTGGCCACATGTTCAGCGAAGAGTCTTGGAACCGTGTATCAATCTGCACAATCGAGGACTAATATCTGACTCATAAACAATATCGCCCGGCACACCGCCAAATGCCGGCTATATTGAACAGATAAATGGGGTGCCCCTTCCGGTTAGCCGGGAGGGGCACTCTTGCATATTTGAGTTCACATAAGTATCTTTGTAGATGAAATATACTTTTACTGAATAATCATTATCGCAAATATAGTTATGAAAAAATCATTGCTTACAACACTCTGTTTTACAGGGTCGGCTTTATTAGCCGGTGCGGCTACTCCTTTATGGCTGCGTGATGCCAAGATATCACCTGACGGGAAGGAGATAGTATTCACTTATAAAGGTGATATCTACAAAGTAAAGACTCAGGGTGGCGAAGCTGTAAGACTTACCGCCTTACCTTCGTATGAAAGTAAGCCGATATGGTCGCCTGACGGAAAGAAGATTGCTTTTGCCAGCGACCGGAACGGTGACAATGACATATACATCATGGACTCTAACGGCGGAGCAGCGCAGCGTCTTACCACGAACTCAGCTGCCGAACAGCCTGAAACATTCACCCCCGACGGGAAATATGTGGTGTACTCGGCCTCAATCCAGCTTCCAGCATCGAGCATCCAGTTCCCGGGTCGTCCGCAGAGCCAGCTCTACAAAGTACCCGTAAAGGGTGGACGCGCCACACAGATTTTAGGTGTGTCGGCAGTAAACGTTCAGTACATACCCGGTCAGGATGCGTTTGTCTACGAGGATATAAAAGGATTTGAGGACCAGTGGCGCAAGCATCATACATCTTCCGTGACCCGTGATATATGGCGTTATGATGCCAAGACCGGTGCATATACCAATATAACTTCACGTTTCGGCGAGGATCGCGATCCGGCAGTCAGCACCGATGGATCAACCATGTATTTTCTCAGCGAGCGCGACGGCGGTTCGATGAATATCTTTTCCATGAAGCTTGACGCTCCCGGCAAGTTGACTCAGGTTACTGATTTCAATACACATCCGGTGCGTTTCTTGTCAATCGGAGCCGACGGAACCCTTGCATTCACATACAATGGTGAGATTTATACCAAGAAGGGTAATGCCGCACCTGAGAAGGTAAACATTGACATTATTACGGATGATGAACCCTCGCTGCTCACACTGAATGCATCGCGGGCAACCGGTGGGGCCGCTGTGAGTCCCGACGGCAAGCAGGTGGCCTATGTCAACCGTGGTGAAGTTTTCGTCACCTCTGTTGACCATTCGTCAGTGAAGCGTATCACCGATACTCCTGCCGGCGAAAGTGATATCACATGGGGCAAGGACTCACGTGAACTGTATTATACCTCCGAACGCGACGGCAACTACAATATCTACCGTGCATGGATAGCCCGTTCCGAGGACCCGAATTTCTCTAATGCCACAGTTGTTAAAGAAGAGCGTGTATTCCCGGCCGACGGAGTTGACCGTACAGTTCCCAATCTGTCGCCCGACGGAAAGAAACTCGCGTATATAGCTGACCGCAATAAGCTTATGGTGCGCGATCTGACTACAGGACAGGATAAGCAGCTCACCGACGGCACCACTAATCCTACACGAACCAAAGGATTCGATGTGCAGTGGTCGCCTGACAGCCGCATGCTTCTTATTGAAAATACCCAGGCCACACATCAGCCCTATGGCGACATAGCTGTGATTGATGTAGCCACAGGTGAGCTTCATAAGATTACCGACTCCGGTTATTTCGACGCTCAGCCTCATTGGGCCATGGATGGTAAAGCCATCATATTCCTGTCAGAACGCTACGGTATGCGCAATCATGCTTCATGGGGCTCGATGTACGATGTTATGCTTGCATTCCTGACCAAGGATGCCTATGACCGCTATCGCCTGAATGAAGAGGATTACGCCCTGCTCAAGGAGGTGGAGAAATCACGTTCGAAGAAACAGTCTGAACCCGCAGCATCTACAAAGGATAAAAAGCAGAAGGGCAAGTCAAAGAAAGCGGATGACAAGGCCGATAAGGCTGAAGCCAAGAAGAATGAGACTCCTCAGTATGATTTTGCCAATGTCGAGGAGCGTACCGTACGCCTTACCCCAAACTCTTCGCAGATAGCTGACGCCTATCTTACACCTGATGGCGAAACCCTCTACTATCTCTCTTCCTTCGAAGGCGGATATGATTTGTGGAAGAAGAGTCTGCGTAAGGATGACGCCAAGATTGTCAACAAGCTCAATGGCGGCGGTGCTTACATGCAGGCTGATCCGGACGGAAATATATTCCTGCTCGGTTCGTCGGTGCGCAAGTTCAATCCTAAGAATGACCGCGTGACCAATGTTTCGCTTGGCGGTAAATTTACCATTGACACCGATAAGGAACGTGAATATATGCTTCGTCATGTTTACAATGAAGAGCGTGAGCGTTTCTATGTCGCTGACATGAATGGAGTGCAGTGGGACAGCCTCTACAACAATTACAAGCGCTTCCTGCCGCATATAAACAATAACTACGATTATGCGGAGATGCTCAGTGAGCTTCTCGGTGAACTGAATGTCTCACATACCGGCGGACGCTATTCAGGTCAGGCTCCAAAGACTCCAACCGGTTCATTCGGACTGCTTTACGATCTGACTTATGAAGGCCCCGGTCTCAAGGTCAGCGAAGTGGTGGAGAAAGGCCCATTTGATCATAGCGGTACATCAATGGCCCCTGGCGCGGTAATTACGGCAATCAATGGTGTTGAGCTCACTGATTCCGTTGATTACAACGCTATGTTCAATGATATAATAAAGAAAAAGACACTCGTTCGCTTCACCACTCCTTCGGGAGCCACATCGGAAGAGGTAATCCTCCCGGTAAGCAGCGGTGTTATGAACGAGCTCCTTTATAATCGTTGGATCAGTCAGCGTGAAGCTGATGTGCAGAAGTGGTCGGGCGGACGTCTTGGATATGTACATCTGCGTTCAATGAGCGATGACAGTTTCCGTGAGATATATTCTAAAGTGATGGGTAAGTACCGTGATCTGGACGGTATAGTAATCGACACCCGTTGGAATGGCGGCGGACGTCTGCACGAGGATATCGAAGTGATGTTCAGCGCCGAGCCTTATCTCACACAGGATATACATGGTATGGTCACATCTACCATGCCTTCACGCCGCTGGACCAAACCGAGCATCATGGTGATCGGTGAAGCCAACTATAGTAATGCGCATGGTACTCCCTGGGTGTACAAGCACAAAGGCTTGGGTAAACTTGTGGGCATGCCTGTACCCGGTACTATGTCAAGTGTCAACTGGGTTACGCTCCAGGACCCGACTCTCGTATTCGGTATTCCTGTCATCGGATTCCGTACAGCCGAGGGCAATTATCTTGAAAATACCCAGCTCGAACCTGACGTGCGTGTGCTGAATGCTCCGGCCGATATTCTTAACGGAGAGGATACTCAGCTCCGTACTGCAGTTGAAACACTTATGCGTGATATTAAGAAATAAATCATGGCTAAAGTAGGCGATATCATACGCTACCTCAATTCAGTAGGTGGCGGCGAAATAATCAGGATTGAGGGCAACATGGCATACGTCAACGAGGATGGCTTTGAAACCCCGGTCCTCCTGCGTGAGTGCGTAGTGGTAGGGGAGGCTTCTGCCCGGCAGAAAGCTCCCGCAGCTTCTGCTCCTGTAGCATCAAAATCGCAAGTTCCGGCTGCAGCTCCGAAAGCTGTGCCGGCACCTGTGGTTGAGGTAACTCCTGAAGAAATCCCTGTGGAGGAAACTCCGGAGGGCGAAAAGCTTAATCTGACACTTGGATTCGAGCCTCACGACCTGAAGAGTATCGGTACCACACCGATTGACATGTATCTGGTCAATGATTCCAACTATTTCATAAGCTTTACGCTGCTTTCACGCGAAAAATCGGCTGATGAGTGGGAACTTATCTATGCCGGTACGGTAGAGCCCAATATCCAGCTTCTTCTGGGTGAGCTTGACCGGTCGAAGCTTCCGTCTATGGACCGTATTGCCATGCAGTATGTGGCATATAAATGCGGCAAATCATTCAAGCTGAAGTCGCCGGCAAGCGTTGAGCTGAATCTGGATACTACAAAGTTTTTCAAGCTGCATTGCTATAGGGGCAACATCTACTTTGATAATCCGGTGATAGCTCTTGACTTTGTCAAGAACGATGTGCCTTGCAATATAAAGGAGCCGAAGCCGGATGCTAGAGCCCTTGAGAAAGCAATGAAATCAAAGAAACAGGCCGACATGCGTGTGCGCCGTCCTGTCAGGAAGCAGCCGAAGCCTTCGGTAATGGAGAACGGTACAATAGTTGTTGACCTCCATATTCATGAACTTGTTGACAATACCAACGGCTTGTCAAATGCCGATATGCTCAACATGCAGGTCGACGAGTTCCGCCGTGTGATGGATGCCAATCTGAAAAACAAAGGTTGCCGCATCATATTTATTCATGGAAAAGGGGAGGGTGTGCTTCGACAGGCTCTTATGAAGGAGCTTAATCACCGCTATAAAGGACACGATGTACAGGATGCTTCATTCCGTGAATATGGTTACGGAGCGACACAGGTGACAATATGATTCTGTTCTTTTCTGGTACAGGAAATAGCCGTCTTGTGGCTGAGATGCTGTCAAAACATCTCGGTGACAAGACGGTTGATATTTCGGAGCTACTGCGGTCCGATGATGAACCCCTGCCGGAGTCGGAACGTGTGATATGGGTGTTCCCGGTCCATTCGTGGGGTATGCCGCAGATACTGGTCAGATATCTGTCATCGGCTGTTTTTCCTCAATGGTTCGGGGAGACGGGGCATTTTATGGTTGCCACGTGTGGTGATGATGCTGGATGTACCCACGATGTATGGCGGAAAGCAATGCGCCGGCATGGCTGGACCCATTACGGAGCTTACACAGTCATTATGCCCAATACTTATGTGGCATTGCCGGGGTTTGATGTCGACTCTCAGAGTCTGGAGCAGTCAAAGCTTGCCGATATGCCTGAACGTGTACGTCATATAGCGCGGGCCATATCAGTCAGGGCCAAAGTTGATGATGTAGTGAAGGGCGCTGTGCCCGGGCTGAAGACCCATGTGGTATATCCGCTGTTTATGGCGGCACTTACCTCCCCCTCGCATTTTAAGGTTGATGAGAAGAGATGCATAGGATGCGGGCGCTGTGAGCGCCGGTGTCCATTATCAAATGTGAAGCTTTCGGCGGAGCATGTCCCTACGTGGGGCAAGAACTGCACAATGTGTCTGGCATGCTATCATGTATGCCCGTCACATGCCATAAACTACGGACCCTTTACGTCAGGCAAAGGGCAGTATCTGGCACCTGACAAGCTTCAGGGATAAATCATTTTTCGGCTTACGCCACCATCGGCGGTGATATTCTCCCCGTTGATGAACGCTGCATCCGGAGAGGCCAGAAACAGGCATAAACCTGCGATATCTTGCGGGAGTCCCACACGTCCTGACGGATGAAAGCTATTGTCAGTATCAGTGATTGTGTTATTGCTGTCGGTGTTGATCCATCCGGGCGATATGCTGTTGACCGTGATGCCGAGATCGGCAAAATCCATCATCAGTGAATGCGTAAGAGCAAGTATCCCCCCTTTGGATGCTGAATATCCTTGTGTGCCGCGTTCGCTCATCCGGGCTCTTGTAGAGCAGATGTTTATTATGCGGCCACCCATGCGTTCTTCCTCGGGCATTGGTGTTCTCTGCAGCAATAGCTTGCGTGAAGTTATGAATACAGGGAGCAGATTGGTGTTCAGGACCTGCATGAAATCCTCCTGAGTGCATTCAGCCAGGGGCTTGAATTCTGATATTCCAACGTTGTTGATAAGGATATCGATACGCCCCCATCGGTCAGCGACCATATCCATACACCTCTGCAGCGCTTCAGTGTCAGTGACATCGCAAGGTATGAACAGAGCGCCTGTGGCTTGTGCTGTGGCGTTGCCCTTGCTGCGGTCAATGTCGCAGAATGCTACTTTGCATCCTGCTTCTCTGAATCGCTTTACTATAGCTTGTCCTATCCCGCCAGCACCTCCGGTGACGAATACGTTCTGCTGTGGGAAGCGGACGGCTATCTCATCATCGCGCAGAGTATTGCTTTTTTGTTTACGACCTGTGGAGTACACCGTCCGCTTACCTGAGCGGTAGTCCTCCATGCGGCGTTCAAGATAATTGTCGGCCATGGTCGGTTCAGACGGCGTTGTCAGATGGATGCTGTTCGTTGTGATGGATCTTTAGCTTTATTGCATCAAATCCTTTTCCGTAGACACCGTTGACATTCGACTGGGTTATGAAAGCGTTTTCATCAATGCTTTTCACTATGCGGAATATTGTCACAGATTCAATCTTGCGGCACATCACTATCAGCATCTTGGTTTCCGACTTCGTGTACCATCCGATGCCGGTTAGTACCGTGCATCCGCGGTGAGCCTCTTTGTTGATAGCGTCAGCTATCTTTTCCCAATGTTTTGAAAATATAGTGAACTGCACAGCCTGACGGTTGGTGTTGATTACCATGTCGGCCATGAATGAACATATCACAAGTACCACAAAACCATATACCACGGTATCAATCTTATGTAGAATCAGGAATGATGATGATATGATTAGGAAATCGGTATAAAGCATTGTACGCCCCATGCTTACATTTGATGTCTTTGACACCATGGCGGCTACGATGTCAGTGCCGCCTGTACTGCCATTGTGTGTGAAAGCCATGCCTATGCCTATGCCGCACAATATGCCGCCTATTATTACATTCATGAACGGTTCTCCCTGAACAAGCGGTTCCGGGAACAGAGGTGTGAGCAATCCGATGAACAGGGATATGACTGTGGCACCGAATATGGTACGTATCACAAACTGCTTGCCTACACGCTTGAACGCAATTGAAAGCAGCAGGAGGTTCATTGCATATTGTGTTATAGCTACAGGCACACCGGTACCGAACAGTTTCTGTGTCAGGAAATATACCAGGGTACCGAAACCTGAAAGACCCCCTATAACCACCTGTTCAGGGAAAATAAATGCTGAGAATCCGAAGGCATACAGGAATATGCCGAATACAATAAACAGGTAATCACGGCTTGATACCCAGAGCTTTTTTCTGTCCAAATTCATACACGCACGTTTATTAAAATAATGATTTTAGGTCAACACGGCAAAGTTAATCTAACCTGACGGTACCACAAAACAAAATCTGAATAAATTATATACATTGACATGTCGTTTTTTATTTGCTGGACCTCTTATTCCTGGCCGTGAAATAGAAAATGAGCTTCAGGGAGTGGAATTGGAATAAAATTTTGTAATTTTGGCAGGAAATTGTAATATATGTTTTATCGTAAAGTCACATTACTGTTCGCTGTAATCTGTTCGGTTTTCATATCAAGAGCCGAACAGCCGGCATCTATAATTGATTTCGGACCTGCAAAAAAGTCAATCGAAGTCAGTGTCCATATTCTTGCCGGCAGCAGCGGAGTGATACAGAACTATAAATCCACATTCCCGGAGATAAAGAATCTTAATTCCAATATGTCGATAGCTCCAGGTATTGGTGCGAGAGCTACATTCGGTTTGCGCGATTATCTGGGCATAACCACTGAGGCTAATTTCCAGTCCTATGGATACAATATGGATATGGCAGTACTCGATGACGACGATAGCCGCAGCATGAGCTCGGTATTTGTCAATAACCGTATGTACTATTTCAATATACCGGTATGTATGACTCTCCGTATGAATGTGGCCCGTAGCGTAAGGTGGAATATTGATCTCGGGGCATACTATTCCTATGGTTTTGCCGGACGGCAGAAGCAGGATATATACCATGCGGAGATAAGTCAGATAGGTCAGCTCGTGGCCGAGAAGGTGGAGATAAAGTCGGATTATTTCCGTTCGAATGCTACATTTCAGAATGCATTCAAGCGCGGTGACATCGGTATCCATTTCGGATCATCGCTTGACTTCGGGCCGCATCTTAGCGTGGGATTCCGCCTCCAGACCGGGTTGAAAAACATAGCCTATACACCCTCCGGAATAAAGAATCCTGCAGTCCGTAACATAGCTCTTCAGGGCATGCTCGGATGGCGTTTCAATTAAAAGATAAATCAAATAATAATAGAAACATAATATTAAAGAAATATATGAATCAGAAAGAGATAGTGCTCAGTGGAATCCGTGCCACAGGTAATCTGCACCTCGGCAACTATTTCGGAGCCTTGAGCAAGTTTGTAAGAATGCAGAATGATGAAGCGGACAGATATGAGAATCTGTTTTTCATAGCTGACCTTCATGCCCTTACTACCAATCCGGAACCCGATCAGCTTCATGTCAATGTCCGCAATATCGTGTCGGAGTATCTGGCCGCTGGACTTAACCCGGAAAAATCAACCATATTCGTTCAGAGTGATGTACCTGAGGTGTCTGAACTCTATCTGCTGCTTAACATGCATGTAGGTATCGGTGAACTTATGCGTACAACATCTTTCAAGGATAAGGCGCGCAAGCAGCTTGGCATACGCACCGACAGTGATGACACCGATATTGAGAAGCAGATTATCGGCTCCGATTCCAACAAGCGTGTCAATGCCGGATTGCTTACTTACCCTACACTGATGGCTGTCGACATACTTATCCAGAAAGCGCATAAAGTACCTGTCGGCAAGGACCAGGAGCAGCATCTTGAGCTGACCCGTCGTTTTGCACGTCGCTTCAACAGTTTCTATGGTGTTGACCTCTTCCCCGAACCGGCTAACTTCGATTTTGGCGGAGCGCCGATAAAGGTTCCCGGACTTGACGGATCAGGCAAGATGGGTAAGAGCGAGGGCAACTGCATATATCTTATCGATGAAGACAAGGTGCTTCGCAAAAAGGTGATGCGCGCCACAACCGATGAAGGTCCCCAGGCCCCCAATTCAGAGATGTCAGAACCGGTTAAGAACCTGTTCACTCTTCTTGAACTGACATCAACTCCTGAGGTGGTGACACATTTCCGTGATGCTTACGCTGACTGCTCTATCCGCTATGGCGATCTTAAGAAGCAGCTTGCCGAGGATATTCTGAAAATCACAGCTCCCATCCGCGAACGCATCACTGACATACGCAATGATGATGCTTATCTTGGACGCGTGCTCCGTGAAGGTGCTGATAAAGCCCGTGCCCGTGCCTCGCAGACATTGCGTGAGGCCCGTGAGATAATGGGTATCCGTAAGTTCTATTGATGCGACTTTTCTTTAAGGACTAAATTCAACTATATACAGTTGCGCCCTGCCGTAATCCGTGAGGAAATATGGCAGGGCGCAGTATTTTGGAGCGAACAGAGTCGGCTATTATTCATCAAGCAGCAGCTTCTGAGCCATGGGAGTCAGCATGTCGCGTACTTCATAAGGTGATACCATCACGTCGATTGTGCCGTAAGAGTAGGGGAGCAGTTCGTATGCATTGTAGTGGACGTATATCGAACCGTCGCCGATGAATATGTCCTGACCCACCTGGAACCGGTCGGCAAGCATCTGCTGGTTGAACTCACGTTCTGACATATCAAGCTGCTGAAGAAGATTGCGCTTCACCACGTCGGCAAATGCCGGCAGGCTTTCTGACTTGATGACATTTGACAGGGTAAGGAGAGTGGAGTTGACAAAATCATATGTAATGGAGCGTGATGCAGTATTGGGATGCGCTCCTCCGAGATATGTGGACTCCACAATCTGGTATGTCATCATCTTGTCGGTAAATTCAAGCAGCCGGGCGTCAATGTCGCAGCTGTAGTTGTTGACATTATCAGGGTATGTTTCTTTGCAAGGCTTGACCACGGCTCCCGCTTCAACAAGTCCGGTTGACTCCACGTCATTCACGTATGACGCTATGGCCTGTTTCACATCAGCCGATGTATGCTGGGGGAATGCGAAGTTGAGTATTGAGTCCTGGAATGCTTTCAGGTCATGATTTCCCATCTTCTGCGGCCATTGTACGGATGCCGACATGACCAGATGCATTGAATCCTGTCCTATGACTATATCGTAACTTTTGGCAGCGCTCATAAGCGATACGCTTACATCAAGTTCGGTTATATCAGCTGCCGGGGCCGCTTCAGTGGCGTTTTTTGATGAGCCATCGCCGGAATTACATGATGCGAGCAGAGAAAATATCATTGAAGCTGCTGTCGGGACGAGTAGGTTTTTCAGTTTCATAACGGTGCTGGATTTTGAAGAAAAAAATTATTGTTTTTTAATATATATTAATGCAAATATCGCATTAAAAGTTCAAAAATCAAAGCCTCGATAATAAGTTTTAACAAATTTCGGGCCGATTTTTGACCGGATTGATTGCTTTTATAATAGGTGTCAAAACTACAACCATATGAATATCAAATAAAAAAAAGCTCCTGTCAGTGTAAGTTTTCGTGATAAAACTTGATATTTAGGCCAAAATTTGCTTACTTTGCACCGCAAAAATGAATTTACTAACTTAAAATTTTAAGAAATCATGTCAGAAATTGCATCTCGTGTTAAAGCTATTATCGTTGACAAGCTCGGTGTTGACGAATCAGAAGTTACTGAAACTGCAGAATTCACCAAGGACCTCGGCGCTGATAGCCTTGATACCGTTGAACTCATCATGGACTTCGAGAAAGAATTCGGCATCACTATCCCCGATGATCAGGCTGAAAAGATTGCCACTGTTGGCGATGCTATCGCTTTCATCGAAAACGCCGGCAAGTAATACTTGCTGCACAGAAGTAAAGCATATTATTATGTAGCCGTTGCCACTCTTAGTGGACGGCTACTCTTTTATTGATTGAAACATATTTTCTTATAATGGAACTCAAAAGAGTAGTAGTGACCGGTCTTGGCGCTCTTACCCCGCTTGGTAATGACGTTGCTTCCACATGGGAAGCTGCCGTCGCTGGCAAAAGCGGTGCCGGACCTATCACTCATTTCGACGCTTCTAAGTTCAAGACTCAGTTTGCCTGTGAGGTAAAGAACTTCAATGCCGCCGAGCATATTGACCGCAAGAAGCTCCGTACTCTCGACCTCTATGCTCAGTATGCGCTCGTTGCAGCCCGTCAGGCAGTAGCTGACAGTGGTATTGAGGAGGCTGAGAATCTTGACCGCAACCGCGTCGGTGTAATTGTTGCCGCCGGTATCGGTGGTCTGCACACATTCGAAGAAGAAGCCGGCTACTATGCCCTCAATAAGGAGAATGGCCCGAAATACAATCCTTTCTTCATCCCGAAGATGATTGCTGACATCGCTTCAGGCCACGTATCTATGGAGTATGGTTACCACGGACCTAACTACGGTGTGGTTTCGGCTTGTGCTTCATCAAATAATGCCATTATCGATGCATTCAACTATATTCGCCTTGGCAAAGCTGACGCTTTTGTAACCGGTGGAGCTGAAGCTGCTATATTCCCCGCTGGTGTAGGTGGTTTCAATTCAATGCACGCTCTGTCAACACGCAATGACAGCCCCGAAACAGCTTCACGTCCTTTCAGTAAGTCACGTGACGGTTTCGTTATGGGTGAAGGCGCTGCAATCCTTATCCTTGAGGAACTTGAACATGCTAAAGCCCGTGGTGCTAAGATCTATGCCGAGGTAGTTGGCGGTGGTATGTCGGCCGACGCTTATCATCTCACTGCAACACATCCTGACGGACTTGGCGCAAAGCTGTCCATGACTTCTGCTCTTGAGGATGCCGGTATGAAGCCTGAGGATATTGACTACATCAATGTTCATGGTACTTCAACTCCCGTAGGTGACGTATCGGAAGTTAAAGCTATTGTAGAGCTCTTCGGCGAACACGCTTATAAGCTCAACATCAGCTCAACCAAGTCAATGACAGGCCACCTTCTGGGTGCTACCGGTGCTCTTGAAGCACTCTTCAGCATCAAGGCTGTGCAGGAAGACACCATTCCTCCCACAATCAACCATGCTGATGATGACGAGGATGAAAATATTGACTATTCACTCAACTTCACATTCAACAAGGCTCAGCACCGTCCCGTACGTGCTGCCCTTAGCAATGCGTTCGGTTTCGGTGGTCATAACGCTACTGTTATCGTCAAGAAGTACGAGGATTAAAGATATTATCTATTACCATCGGAGGGCACTATCCATGCGGATAGTGCCCTCCATCTTTTTAGAGCGTCAATTTTATTTCAGGATTTCAGTCAGGCTGTTTATGCTGTCTGTGGCAGTCTGGTCGATGCTGACAGGCACTACAGTGGCATATTCACGGTCAAGCCAGTACATATCGGTCGCATCATTGTCCGGCTCCTTGTTGACAAACTTGCCGGTGAGCCAGTAGAACGGCTTTCCGGATGGAGTAGTGTAGTCTTTGTACTCCTCGGTCCAGTGGCCGCGTGCAGCCTTGACCACTTTGATGCCTTTGGGCTTGCATTTTGCAGGGATATTTACATTCAGGCAAACGCCGTCAGGAAGCCGCTTTGTAAGAAGAGGCTGGCAAATAGCATCGATTATCGGGCCGCATTCGCTGAAGTCAGCTTTCCATGAATGATGAAGCAGAGAGAAGCCTACGGCTGTGATGCCTACGGTGCACGCTTCCATCACGGCTCCCATTGTGCCGGAGTATAGCACGCAGTTGCCGGCATTTGTACCATGATTAATGCCGCATACCATCAGATCCGGCTTTCGTGGGACTATGGCGTGCATGGCCAGTTTGATGCAATCCACCGGTGTGCCGCTTACGGAGTACATCTCAGCACCCTCGTAGTCATCATGGCGGGTCACTTTCAGCGGGCTCTCGACAGTTATTGCCGATGACTGTCCGGAGCGTGGTGCGTCCGGAGCTACAGCAATTACTTTTCCATAGCGGCTTACGCATTTTATAAGATGGCGGAGCCCCGGAGCGGTAATACCGTCGTCGTTGCTCACCAGTATGATAGGTCGGTTGTTATCCATAAGTTATACTTTGTTAAATGAATAATTACAAATTTACACAAAAATACCCATTATGGCATATTTATTGTTGTATCTTTGTATTTGTAATTCATAAAGTATATAATTCTAAATTCAAGTATATATGGTTATCCAACGTTTACAGACTTTGTTACTCGTCATTGCTATAGTGCTTGGCGTAGTGTTTTACTTCGTTCCTTTCGGCTATGAGTCTTTGGTTGACGGAGCTACTATGCAGTCAGTAGTCAGCCCTCTCAAGGCCATTGATTTCATTGGGCTTATAGTCCCTGTTTCAGTGGCTCTGCTGCTTATGGTTGTGGCTATATTTATGTTTAAGAAGCCTGCTCCTCAGAAGCTTTTTGTAGTTCTTTCCGCGCTTGCTACAGCTGCTGCCGCCGGTGTGGTGATCTACATCCTGTCAGCCGGAGCTGTCGACACTGATTCAGCCGTGTCTACCCGTACCATATGGGGCGGTGGTGGCTTGATTCTGATAGCCATGATTGTGGCGCAGATCTATGCCTACCGTGGGATTGTAGCTGACCAGAAGCTCCTCCGTTCCTACGATCGCTTCCACAGTTGATTGATTTTCAGAAACTATAAGCGCGGCACCGGATTTAAGTCCAGTGCCGCGCTTTTATTTACTAATGTCATACACTTATTCGCGGTAGTAGATGCGCTTCACTCGGCCTGAAACGGATGTCAGTACCTCGTAAGGTATTGTGTCAAGTGTTTCGGCTATGTCGGCTACAGGGACATTTGGGCCGAACAGTTCCACGCGGTCGCCTACGGAGCAATCGGTGTCCGTGACATCCACCATCATTATATCCATACATACGTTGCCAACAGTGGGGCAAGGCTTCCCCCCGATCCACACATGCATATGTCCGTTGCCAAGGTGGCGGTCGATACCGTCGGCATACCCTACCGGTATGGTCGCAATCCGTGAGTGGCGTTTCAGCACACCTCTGCGGCTGTAGCCTATGGTAGTACCGGCTTCCCATTCGCGTATCGATATCACGGTAGTGTAGAGAGCCGACACGGGCTTCAGCCCATCCTGTGAACCGTCAGTCATCGTAGGAATACCGTAGAGGCATATCCCGAGTCGTACAAGATCATATTGGTGCTCCGGGAAGCGGGTTATGCCCGTGGAGTTGAGGATATGTCGTTGTATATGGAAGTTGAATGCGCTCTGCAGTTTGTCGGAGCAGCGCTGGAAGTATTCGAATTGATAGGCAGTGTAGTCATCCATGTCCGGACAGTCAGCCGCAGCAAGGTGAGAGAAAACGGAGCTTGGACGTACGGCCTTCTGACGGCGCAGTACATCAATCAGTTCCGGCAGCTCCTCTTCCACGAATCCCAGACGATGCATGCCGGTATCAAGCTTTATGTGTACCGGGAAGTTCTCCACGCCATACTTCTCGGCCTCGCGTATTATCTGGTGGAGCACCTCAAAGGTGTAGATCTCCGGTTCGAGGTTGAATGCAAACAGTGTATGGTAGTTTACCACACGCGGGTTCATGACCATTATAGGCATTGTTATTCCGGCCTTGCGCAGATCCACTCCTTCGTCAGCCACAGCTACGGCAAGATATGCCGCACCTTGGCTCTGAAGAGTCTTTGCCAGTTCATGTGCGCCGGCACCATATCCGGAAGCTTTCACCATGCATACCACTCCGGTGGTAGGCTTGAGAAACGAGCGGCAGAAGTTGAAGTTGTGCACTACGGAGTCAAGATTGACCTCAAGCACTGTTTCGTGCTGGCGGGCCTCAAGCATTTCGGCTATCAGCTCGAAGCGGAATGATGCGGCACCTTTGATAAGAATCAGCTCATGGTCAAAATCGCCCGGCGACACTGCGCTCAGGAATTCCGCCGTTGAGCTGTAGAACATTGACTCGGCAGGGAAGAAGCGGCTGTGGCGGCTTATATCCTCACCGATACCTATGATGCGTGTTATATTCTTATTCCGCAGCAGTTGCGCAACCTCACGGTACAGTCGGTTGCCCGGCAGACTCTCGTGCATCACATCGCTCAGTATTATCGTGGAAGTCCGTGAGGCTGTGCTACGGCGGCTCATGAAGTCAAGAGCCGGAGCCAGAGAGTGGAGGTCGGAGGTATAGGAGTCATGTATTATCATGCAGTCGTTTATCCCTTCCGTCACTTCCAGACGGGTGCCTACCGGAGTAAGGCGCCACATCCGTTCGGCAATCTCTTTGGCGGGGATATTGAGTACCAGCATCAGTGCCAGACAATGGATGGCATTCTGAATATCGCTTTCAGAGGTAAACGGTATCGATACGGTATGCTCGATCTGCAGATATGAATATACTATTGTGGTTGACTCGCGGTCTCGTATTATTGACGAAATGAAGAGGGGGGCGGCATTGTCTTCTGTTGACCATGCTATCTCAGTTCCGGAGAATCCGATTGATTCTACGGCGTGACGTATCACATTGCTGTCGCCGTTGTATATCACATATTCGCATCCACGTACAAGAGCCGCTTTCTCTTCAGCCTTTTCCGTGATTGAACGGAATCCTTCGGAGTGTTCCTGGCCTATATTGGTTATGATGCCTATGCGCGGACGTATTATTGAGCTGAGCACGTCCATTTCATCAGGGCGTGATATTCCGGCTTCAAATATGGCGAGCTCGGTATCGGCATCCATTTCCCATACTGACAGAGGCACCCCGATCTGGGAGTTGAAGCTGCGGGGGCTGCGTACTATCTGATATCGTTCCGACAGAAGTTGGTACAACCATTCCTTTACTGTTGTTTTCCCACGGCTCCCTGTTATGCCTATCACCGGAATGTCATATTTCATTCGGTTGTAAGTGGCTATCGTCTGTAGGGCGTTGCCTACATTGTCGACCTTCAGAAAGGATGCCTCGGGCATTGACTGCGGCGCATGCTCGGGTATATGGCGTACACAGAACGCACGTACGCCACGTCCGTAAAGTTCAGATATATAGTTGTGCCCGTCGCCGGTAGCTGTGCTGAGTGCGAAGAACATTGATTGCTCAGGGAATGTCAACGAGCGGCTGTCAGTGAGCAGCACACTAATTTCGCGGTCGTGTCCGGCCGCAACCGGTAGCTTCAGTGCCGAAGCTATTTCGCTTAAATTGAGTGACATAATTCTTTTTGTATTATATTCTTAAGTATGGGATAGCGTTCGGCGAGCCGGCGGGCTGCTTCTTCGTTGCGTCTGTTTAACGCGTCTATCTCATCTATATTATCTGACATTATTCTGTGAGAAAAACGTTTTGTAAGGTCACGCGCCTCACGAGCCATGGCTATTGTTTCATCTTTGAAGAACGATGCCTCAAACAGGCTGTAGACATAGTCGACCGCTGTGTCCGACGGGTGCCGCATGTCAGCCGCATAGAACCTGTAGTCACGCAAATCATCCATAAGTATTTCATACGAGGGGAAGTAAACAGCCTCTTCAATAGCCTCGCATGCCAGTAGCAGAGAGGCTTTGCTTATCTGATTGCCATGTAGTCCGTCGGGACCATGCCTTATGGGGCTCACGGTGAGCATTATCTTTATTGCGGGATTTATGCTTCGGGCAGCATTGATGGCGCGCTGCAGATATGCTGTGCATTCATCCACACTAAGCCGCTCGCGGCAGAACATTGTAGCGGGGAGTTTATGGCAATTGGCCACTATAGTGCGGTCAGTCTTTAATCGGAACACCCATGCTGAGCCGAGAGTCATGATAAGCCATCCGGCATTTCTAATCCCTGCATTGAGTGCTTTCAGGGCTTCATTGTGGCGCCTCAGAGTTTCCTCTATATCTGTAGCCGAAACTGATGAATGTCCGGCAAAGGTGTGATACGCTCCGCCTTGCTCCACTATATCCTGCGTATCAAAAGTGTGCATGGCGGCTGCCCGTTCAATATTATTGGCTATGCTTGCCGGATTGTACAGCGGGCCGAATGGATTGATCGTGACATCAAACAGCCCGCTCTTAAGCCGGCTGCCCACCTCCGTTGTGAAGCATGACCCTATAAGGACCATCGGTGTCGAATGGTCAATCAGTCCTTTGCGAGGAAGTGGCGATATTTCGGTCCGGAATTTCATCAGTAAAGGTTATAATCCACAGAAAGCACACTGAACTCAGTGCGGCGGTTTATCTGGTCGGCTACGGCGCGGTCCTCTTCAGACAGGCCGTTGACAAAATCCTCGGTGAGTATATCCCCCTCCTGGAACTGCGGATAAAGGCGTGCCACACGTTTTGTCACCGTCTTCGGACGCGACTTTCCGTATCCGTGGTATTGCAGACGTTCCGGAGCCACTCCGGCTTCAATAAGATAGTCAACCACCGCCTTGGCTCTGCGGTTGCTCAGGTCGATATTATACTCTTCCGTGCCAACGCGGTCAGTGTGCGAGGCCATCTCAATGGTAAGCCCCGGATTATCACGCATCATTGTCACCAGTCCGTCAAGAGCTTCTTTCGATTCCGGACGGAGTGTAGCCCGGTCAAAGTCATAGAAGATATTTTCCACTATATTGGGCTTTGACAGAGATGCCAGAACGAAATCCACTTCATATTCCGCATCGACAGCCGCGGTATCGGCCGTGAATTCCTGCTTGCCGTTGAGGTAGCCGCGTGCGCCGGCAAGCATGGTGTAGCTTACTCCGGGCTGCAGGGGGAAGGAGAATGTGCCGTCGGCACGTGATGCTGTCTTCTGGATAGAGCCGTCATTACCTACTATTCGGATCACGGCGCCGCTTATCGGTTCCTCGTCGACGTCGGTTACCCATCCGTTGATGTTGACTTTCAGATTCGGTAGCTCGAATGAAAAAATGTGGTCATATCCCCGTCGGTCGCCACGGTTGGATGAAAAGTAGCCCTCCGGATGATCCGATTCGCGGTTGAATGTTATGCCGAAGTCATCGCCGTTGGAGTTCAGCGGCACTCCCATGTTTACCACAACCCAGTTGCCTTCAGGCTGAAGTGTAGCCTTGAACAGGTCGAGTCCGCCCATCCCGGGGTGTCCGTCGCTGGAAAATATAAGGATGCTGTCGGTAAGAGCGTAAGGAAATACCTCGTCGCCCGGGGTGTTTATCTCAGGTCCGAGATTGATAAGCGAACCGGCACGTTCGTCAATCTCTACGCGCCATATATCTTTTCCACCCATGCCAGGCATATCGCTTGTGAAGTAAAGATATTTTCCTGATGGACTCACCGAGGGGTGCCCGTAGCTTGATATAGTATCGCCGCTTATATCATATTTCACAGGTGCGCTCCACTGGGCGTCTGAGCGTTTGGAGGTATATAGCTCAACTCCGGTACTGTAATTAGGCGCTCTGCGGGCTTTGGTGAGATACATTGTGGCGCCGTCGGGACTGAATGATACGATACCTTCATCCATATCTGTGTTCAGCTCACCCTCCACAGGCTCCGGTGCCAGCCACTGTCCGCGCTCGTTCTTGCGGGCTACCCATATGTCGCTCTTCTTCATGCCGGTGATTTCGCTTCTGTTCTCACCTTTTACTTTTTCATTCGTGGTGGTGATATACAGTTCGCCGTTTACAAGAGCCGGGGCGAAGTCAGAGCGGCGGGAGTTGAATAGTTTTGGCGACTTAACAACATAGCGTGTCGGATTTTTCTTCATCCTGTCGGCAGCCATTGCCCCTTCCAGTCCTTTCTGGGCCTGAACTGAATTGGGTTCCCGCATCAGATACTCTTCATAGGCCCTTATAGCCTGAGGATACTTACCCGCGGCATGAAGCATTTTTGCAAGATAAAGCTGTGCCAGGGAATCAGGATAGCCGTAGCGTATGGCATTCTGATAAGCTGAAGCGGCGCTTTCGGCCTGCGACAGTTTGCGGTGGGCCTCGCCCATTTTGAAGGCTACCTCGCCGCGTTTGCTGCGCTCTGTCTTCTTGGTCAGTTTATTATATATTTTCCGATACGTCTTTGAGGCATCGTAGTATTCGCCACGCGCCATCTGCTCATCGGCTGTCGAAAGCTTGACGGAGCGGCATCCTGTAACGGCCAATATTGTTAACAGGCAGATTATATAGTATTTGAAATGCTTCATATATGTTATTAACGGCGTGCCATCAGCTATATTACTGCAAAAGTACAAAAAAATACGGGCGCAGCCTAAATGGCGCGCCCGTATTGGTATTGCGTCAGCAAATATTATTTAACGATGTTGCTGATGTCGAATTTAGCGAATTCAAGGTCGTTCAGAGCCTTGGCAGCAAGAGTGCGGTCAAGGTTGATAGCCTTGCGGAGGTTTTCGCTTACCATCTGTGAGTTGTTGGTGCGGGCACCGAGAACTGCGCTCAGGTAGTAAGTTGTGGCATCAGGAGTAGCGATAGCTGAGAGAGTACGCTGAGCTGCGCTGTAGTCCTTGTTGAGGAGCTGAGCGAGGGCGGCGTTGTTAGTCTTGCTGCCTGCGAAAGCCTTGGCTGCATCGGCAGTGTTACCGCTCTTGAGCAGGTACAGACCGCGTGCGTCATTGAGTTCTGACAGACCGGCGGCGTTGCCGAACAGACGGTTGGCAGTAGCGTAGTCGCGGTTAGCCATGGCTATGAGGCCCTGGTTCATCTTCACTTCGCGGCTCTGGGGAGCGAGGTTGGCGGCCTTGTTGAAGTTAGCGGCGGCAGCCTGATAATCCTTGTTCTTGAACTGGCTCATACCGAGGTTGTTGTAGCCGCGGTAGTCGTTCGGGAAGTATTTGATTACCTGCTGGTAGATAGCAGCCTTGCGGTTTTCGTCGTCAGTAAGAGTTGCTGCATAGAGCATTTCTTCTACGTTGAGAGCTGAAGGATTGCTGTTGATGTACTGGTTGATTTCAGCATCGCTCTTGCCGATAACGTTGACTGAGGCAGTCAGACGTGAACGACGGAGCTGGGGCAGGATTTCGTCAGCAAGTACTTCGAATACAGATGAAAGGTTGCGGATCTCCTTCTCACGCTGTTCGGGATCCTTGTACATTGACAGTACGCTGAGGATAAGTTCCTTGTCCTGGATATTGCTGTTAGAAACGAGTTCCTGGAAGCCTTCCCAGTCTTCGGGGGTGAACTGAGCGGTAAGTTCGCCGAACTCGGCAATCTTATCTTTCTTCAGCTGACCTTCGAGGTAAGTCTTGGTGTTCTTCTCACGGTTTTCAGCCAGACGGGTGTTGAAGTCAAGAGCACCTTCGGGTGAAGCGTATGAAGAGATGTTCAGTTCCTCGATCACGCGGGTTGTGTCGCCGGCGGCATTGCGGAGCTGTTCGTTGAATGATACCATGCCGTCTGACTTGAGCTCGCCTTCGCGTACATTAGCCTGGTTGATAAGGAAGCGGATGTCAGCGGTATATTTTTCGTTGATGATGCGCTGGAAAGCATCGGGAGTGAGTGCTGGGGGCACGTTGCCTACATCGGCAAGAGCGGCAGTTGCTATCACGCCGTCAGCTACTTTCACGCGGGGAAGAACATACTGTTTGTTGCCCTGCTGAACGTTGAATGACAGGTAAAGCTCGCTCTTTATCATTTCAGGCTGATAAACGTAGCTTACGGGGATTGTCATTGTGCCGCCGTCAACACTGATGGTGGGGTTGTTGCCACGTACTTTTTCGCCCTGGAAAGTCACGGGAGCTGACTGAGCTTCCTGTCCGTTGTAAACGAGCACGGGCACTACTGTTACTTCAGCGTTCTTCTTGAAGAACTTGGCGGGGATGTTACCGGTTACTGTTGCGGGAACGAGTTCGCCTGACACTTCAAGCGGATTGGGATTGGTGGTGAAGTAATCGGCCTTGAACTGGTTCATTTTGCCGTTACAGCCCGATAATACCAATACACCGCCTAAAGCAAGTGAATAGCAAAGGGTTTTCTTCATGTCTGTAATGAAATTATGGTTATTAAATTTGTAATAGTTGAAATCAAGCTTCTATTCCTATATTTTACCTTGCAAATATACGTATAATTTCAGAGATTGTTTCCAAAAAATCAAAACATTTATTTGCACTTTTTCCCAATGGCTGCCATTCCTGCGGTATATTCCGGAAAAATCACTAAATTTGCGTTATATGGAACTGACTAATTCTTTACGCAAGGCCGTGGCTTCGCTTGATAAGGCTAAATGCCGGCGTGAGCTGGGATGGTTCAAGGCCGAAGGCACGAAATGCGTTCTTGATACTATCGCCCATTTTGATGTTGTGGCGCTTCTTGCTACAGATGCATGGCTCTCGTCCCATCGGCTTGATATAGCTCCGGAATGTGTGGTGAAGGTCACGCGGGCCGATATGGACCGCATGACCCATCTGTCGACAGCGCCGGAGGTCATTGCCGTCTACCGCATCCCTGATAGTCGGCTTTCAGCAGACAGTCTGCGCCATGGTTTGACTCTGGCGCTTGACGGTGTGCAGGACCCCGGCAATCTCGGTACTATTATAAGGTGTGCCGATTGGTTTGGGATAGACAACATCATATGTTCGCATGATACCGTTGACCTGTACAATCCGAAGGTAGTCATGTCAACCATGGGGGCCATTTCAAGAGTGCGTGTCCATTATTGCGATTTGCCTGCCATGCTTGAGGCATTGGGCGATATACCTGTCTATGGTACATTTCTAAATGGCAGTAATATCTACGCATCTTCTCTGCCGGCATGTGCCGTGGTTGTGATGGGCAACGAAGGCAAAGGTATAAGCCCTGAAGTTGAGCGGGTGATTAACCGGCGCATTACCATACCATCGTTCCGGGGTGGGGATGATGGGTCAGAGTCACTCAATGTGGCAATGGCTACAGCTATAGTTATCTCCGAATTCAAACGCAGTAATTCTTATGGCAAAAATTAAATCCGTATGGTTCTGTTCCGATTGCGGAGCTGAATCATCGAAATGGGCAGGCCGCTGCCCCTCATGCGGTGCATGGAACACGATGGTTGAGGAGAAGGTCAAGTCGCGTGGCAACGATGGGCTGAAGCGGCGGGCTGATGCTGTAAAGCCACAACTTATGTCGGAGGTGGAGGCCACTGCGGAGGAACGCATCAAAATGCCGAGCCGCGAGTTGAACCGTGTGCTTGGCGGAGGGCTTGTGGCCGGATCTTTGGTGCTGATAGGCGGAGAGCCGGGTATCGGTAAGTCGACACTTGTGCTGCAGAATATCCTATCAATCAAAACGCGTCGCATTCTCTATGTGTCAGGTGAGGAGAGTGCCTCCCAGATTAAGATGCGTGCCGACCGCATAGGGCGTGAGGGTGCCGACCTGTACATAGCATGCGACACATCGCTTGAAAACATACTTGATAATATCGAGGAGGTCAATCCCGGCTTGGTTATTGTCGATTCCATACAGACTATTGCATCCGACGATCTGGAGTCGGCGGCCGGTAGCGTCAGCCAGGTCCGGGAGTGTTCCGCCCGCCTGTTGAAGTATGCCAAGTCAAGTGGCGTTCCGGTCATTCTTATCGGACATATCAATAAGGAGGGGAGCATAGCGGGTCCGAAAGTGCTTGAGCATATTGTCGATGCAGTTCTCCAGTTCGAGGGTGATAATCATTACATGTACCGTATACTCCGCTCTATAAAGAATCGCTTCGGGAGTACTTCTGAAATTGGTATCTATGAAATGTGCCAGCGTGGACTGCGTGAGGTCACAAATCCGTCGGAGGTGCTGCTTAGTCATACTGACGATGAACTCTCAGGTACCACAATCGGCATAACCATCGAAGGGATGCGTCCGTTCCTTATCGAAGTGCAGGCTCTTGTAAGTACCGCTGCCTATGGCACGGCTCAGCGTTCCGTTACCGGTTTCGATGCCAAGCGTATGAACATGCTTCTTGCTGTGCTTGAGAAGCGGGTGGGCTTCAAGTTGGCTCAGAAAGACGTGTTTCTCAATATTGCCGGCGGTTTGAAAGTGAGCGACCCGGCTCTCGACCTGCCTGTGATATGCTCCATACTTTCATCAAATGTTGATATGCCGGTTCCCAAGGGGACATGTATGGCCGGAGAAGTGGGCCTTTCTGGCGAAATTCGCCCGGTAACACGAATTGAACAGCGAATATCGGAGGCTGAGAAGCTCGGGATGGATACTATCCTTGTCCCTAAAAACAATCTTAAAGGAATCGATCTGTCCGGACGCACCATCAAGGTAGTTGAGGTGAGCAAAGTGGAAGAAGCCTTCCGCCAGCTCTTCGCCTGATTACATTATTATTACGAAAAAAATGAGGCGGGGCTTTCGCAAGCTCCGCCTCATGCAATTAAATAAATAATCCTTCAAAACTATTATTTTACTATCGTTACTTTCAGCTTTTCGTAAGCTCGTTCAGCTTTCTGTCGTGCTGCCTCAACGGTTTCATCCTGAGCTAAGATCACGCCCATGCGGCGATGTCCTTTCACTTCAGGTTTGCCGAATATGCGTATCTGCAGTCCGGGTTCGGCAAGTACCTCCTCAAGATTGTCCATCACTATCTCTGTGGCATTGCCTTCCACAACGATTGCGCGCGATGCCGAGGGGCCATAGAAGCGTATGTCATTAACCGGAAGGCCAAGAAGAGCACGTGCGTGCAGACCGAATTCGCTGAGATCCTGTGATATCATTGTCACCATGCCGGTGTCATGCGGACGGGGGGATACCTCGCTGAATATCACATCGTCGCCCTTGATGAACAGTTCCACTCCGAATATGCCGTATCCTCCAAGAGCGTCAGTCACCTTGCGGGCTATATCACGTGCTTTTTCTATTGCGCCTGCGCTCATGGGTTGCGGCTGCCATGAATAGCGGTAGTCACCGTCAACCTGTATGTGGCCTATAGGCTCGCAGAATGTTGTTCCGGCGGTGCTTCGTACGGTAAGGAGGGTTATTTCGTAGTCGAAGTCAACGAATCCCTCTACTATCACACGTCCGGCACCTGCTCGTCCACCCTCCTGGGCTATCTTCCATGAACGTTCTGCGTCAGCCTCGCTGCGCATCACGCTCTGTCCGTGTCCGCTTGAACTCATTATGGGCTTTACAACGCAAGGTGTGCCTACAGCCTTTACGGCGTCAAGAAATTCCTCGTATGTCGATGCAAACCGGTAGGGGGAGGTGGTCACACCAAGCTCCTCGGCGGCCAAGCGGCGTATTCCTTCGCGGTTCATTGTGAGCCATGCCGCGTTGGCTGTGGGGGTCACATGATAGCCTTCGGCTTCGAGTTTCTTAAGTTCCGATGTGGCTATAGCCTCAACTTCCGGAATTATATGGTCGGGCTTCTCAAGCTCCACTATTCTGCGTAGCTCCGCAGCGTCAAGCATGTTGAACACATGTGAGCGATGTGCCACCTGCATTGCGGGGGCATTGGCGTAGCGGTCGCATGCTATAACCTCTACATTGTAGCGCTGAAGCTCAAGTGCAACCTCTTTTCCAAGTTCTCCGCTGCCAAGAAGCAGTGCCTTTCGTCCCGACGGGGTCATTACCGTTCCTATCTTTGCCATTACTGATACATTATTGGTTTACGGGAACAAAAATACAAATTTTTAAGTTAATTTTGTGTATGATTTCCACTAAAACTAAGGGCTATGCGCTGGGGTGCATAGCCGCTGCTTCATATGGGCTTAATCCTTTGTTTGCCCTCCCGCTGTATGCCGATGGCATGACAGCCGATTCTGTACTCTTCTGGCGCTACATTGTGGCAGTGCCTTTACTGGCGCTGCTTATAAAGATGCGTGGACGCAGCTTTGCCGTCACATCGCGGCAGGCTCTTCTGCTTGTAGTGCTTGGTATACTTGTGGCTGTATCCTCTTTGGCTCTGTTTCTTAGCTATAATTTCATGGATGTAGGTATAGCCTCGACAATGCTGTTTGTCTATCCTATCATGGTGGCACTTATTATGGCATGTTGCTTCCGTGAGCGCATATCCCCTCTCACTGTAGGATGTATAGCTGTGGCCACAGCCGGTATAGGGCTGCTGTTCGGTCATGGTTCAGGCGATAGTCAGGCCGGAAATATAAGCGTCTGGGGGACAGTGCTTGTCATGATATCGGCACTGAGCTATGCCATATATATTGTTGCGGTCAACCGCAGCTCGTTGCGTAATGTTGCCACTCTTGCGGTCACATTCTATGTGCTACTGTTCGGAGTATCGCTCTTTCTGGTGCGTATATTCTGTGGTGGAGGGCTGCAGATTCCTTCCTCGGCACATCCGGAGCTATGGGGGTGCATTGTAGGACTCGCTGTATTTCCTACAGCTATATCATTTGCGTGCACCACCGGTGCCATACAGTATATCGGATCCACTCCTACGGCAGTATTAGGAGCGCTGGAACCTGTTACTGGTGTTGTGATTGGAGTCGCGGTATTTGGCGAGCATCTTTCGGCTACATCCATTATTGCATTGATTATGATTTTAGGAGCGGTGACTCTGGTTATTGCACGTCCCAATGTCATGGGGCCGCTCAACCACATGAGGCGTCTGTTCCCGAATCTGCGCCGACGAAAGGGGTAAAAACAAAAAAAATTACCCGTCATCGCGACGAATAATCTTCTTACCTTAAATCTAATACCATGAAAAACTGATGCAAAGGTAAGGGGTACCGCACATATATGCAATACCCCTCTATTGTTTTAACGTATTTTAACCTAAAAATACTTTTAGTACAATCCGAAATTGCTGCTCTGGTCTATGTAATTGACTCTGGTATTGAGCCATGTTTTCAGATCGTTTACATTATCACGGAAGTTGAATGTGGTCTTCAGTGTATAGCTCTGATATTTGGGATTTGGCCAAAGCATTCCGTTTTCGAGTGCCGAAGGCTCGAGCATATCTGCGTACTCTTCCATATACTGCTGGAGTGCGGGCCAGATGGTGGTCTTGAATTCCTTCCAGCGGGCTGCGTATGCTTCGCGGAATTCCGCTGTGCGGCATATTGTTGAGAAGAACTTTGAACCGACGCTGTTATCGTAGAAAAGCACTACATTGGCCTGTCCGCCACCTTCACCTGTGTTATTGAAGGTATAAGCCCAGTCAAAGTCCCATACCGGTCCCATGGTGTACTTGTCAGTCACTACATCCTTGTGCAGATATACGCTTTTGGGGTGGCATATCTCATGATTGGCTGTAAGATTGAATACCATTATGTAGTCAACGAATCTATTCAGGTCAATCTTGTCAAACGGCTTGCCATTGGCTACAGCCTGTTCCATTTCATTAAAGTCGGCCATCCAGTTTTTGAACAGTGTGTTTGCATTGGTGGCTCCGGTCGGATCTTTGGCTGCAATTTCTGTAAGATCAGGATCCTTCACCATTACCGGAAGGCGGTATATGTTGGACTGTTGACGGAAATCTTCATCAAAGTTGGTGTCAAGCTCAAAGAGAATGCCTGTGTCTTCGTTGATGTCCACACTTCCGCCCCCTATGCCTATCTTTTCGGTGAGCATATAGGCTCCCTTATAGTTGCCGTTGAGGTACACTTTCACCGGTACGCAATGGTTGGTGAAGGGGAGTCCAAGCAACTGGGCCAGTTTGAGCGCTACGGCATTTCTCATCAGCGAGCAGTCGATATGGTTGGCTATCAGGGCGAAAGTCTTGGCCTTCGGAAGTCCGCATACACTCTGTTTTTTGCTGAACTTGAAGCGGTAAGGCTTTTTCTCCATATTCCATGTCGAGTTGCCTCGGCCACGGAATTCAACTTCGGTTTCGGCAATATCATTATATATGCCCATTCCATCCATTGACAGCACGGCCTTGCGCACTTCATCCTTGGCGCCCCACAGTTCGGTGGCATTGGGATATTCGGTAAGTGTCACGTATATTTCCGGAACATTTGTGCCTACAACGCATTTGTTTACGGCGTTCATAGGAATGGATGTGATGTTGCCGTCGGTCCCGGTTATTGTCAGTTTGCCTGCTGCCGGACTATGTTCAATGCTTTTTACACTCTCTGTCCTCTGAGTGTTGAATGTCTTGTCGGTACGGTATATGTGGAGCCAGGGTGTCTGGGCTGAAGCTGCTGATGCTATTAGGGTAATGGCGGCAAGTGTAGTCTGAATCTTTTTCATCGGAGTGCTATTTTCGCTGTTTGTGAACCGAATTTTACTATATAAATACCTTTGGGCAGATGACCCATGCTTACTGACGCTGAGCCGTCATTAGTGGCTGCGCCGCTGTGCATGGCGCGGCCGTTTGTGTCATATACTGCTACTGGTGAATTTGCGTCAAGTCCTGATATGGCCAGACGGTTGTCAGCTTCCCAGCTGATTTTCACATTTGAAGTGGATTCTATTCCGTCAATTGATGCCCATCCGCTGTCGTCAGCTTCGTCAGTCGAGTAAGTCCAATGCTTGATATTCTCGAACGGCAGTTCGACATTGCCATTTTTTGAACTAAGGTTGAGGGTAGTGCCTGTAAAAGTGGCGGTAGTGCCTTCTGGCATGCTGAGGGTCAGGCGTGAGCCGTCATTCTGTTCCACAACAATACTGCGGTAACTTGCGGCGTTAAGGGCTTGGGCGCTACAAAGCGCTAATACCCCGATTAATGTTCGGGTAAAATTTTTTCTCATGCTATTAGGTTGATTAATAAAATTAGCGGTTGCAAATGTAACTAATTATTTTCCATTTTCTGTCTAAAATACTAATTTTGTCAAAAATACATTAACTGATGATTAAATTCATAGGTATAATTCCGGCAAGGTTCGCTTCCACGCGCTTCCCCGGAAAACCATTGGTCAAACTTGGAGGTATAAGTATGATTGAGCGTGTCTATAAGCGCGCTGCACGTTCACTCGGCTCTAATCTGCTGGTAGCTACTGATGATACCCGCATTTATGATGAAGTGACCCGTTTCGGCGGCAACGTCGTCATGACTTCCACGGAGCATCGTAGCGGTACCGACCGCTGTTTTGAAGCATATAAGGCATTCGGCTCGGATGCCGATGTGATAGTCAACATACAGGGCGACGAACCTTTTATCGCATCGGAGCAGATTGATGCTCTTAAGGATTGCTTTCTCCGTAAGGCTGATGTCCAGATAGCTACTCTTGTGCGTCCTTTTGATGCGTCGCGCGGTTTTGAGGCGCTTGCCAATCCCAATACCCCTAAGGTAGTGCTTGACGATGACATGAACGCTCTCTATTTCAGTCGTTCGGTCATCCCATATGTCAGGGGTAAGGAGTGCGATTGCTGGCCTTCGGCTACACAATATTATACACATATAGGTATGTATGCCTACACCCGTGAGGCTCTGGCGTCGATTGTCGCTCTTCCTCAGAGCTCGCTGGAGCTCGCTGAAAGCCTTGAGCAGCTCCGGTGGCTTCAGGCCGGCTATCGCATAGCCACGGCATCAAGCAGTGTGGCTACAGTTGGCATTGACACTCCGGCCGATCTGGAAGCGGCAGAAAAGCTTTTGAGCAAGAATCCTGATATATATGGAATCTGATATGCCTGAACATATTCTGGATAGGACACTCCCTCCGGCGGTGCATGTTCCGGCATCATCCTCGCTTCCGCCCATGGATGAAATCCCTCTTCCTGGCGGCACGCTTCTTAAGGTGTATGACAAAGGTTCGCTTCCGGTCAATTCCATCATAGCTGTGCGGAATGGTGGCCTGGCTGAATTCCCTACTCCCGCTATGGCGCAGCTATATGGCCGTGTGTTCAACGAGGCATCCTTGCGTTATCCTTCCGCTGATGTTGCAGAGTTGCTTGATTTCAACGGGTCGTGGTGCTCGGCTTCATGCTCGTCGCATCATCTGATTCAGAAATTCTATTCGCTGAACTCACGGTTTGAAGAAGTCCTCCCTGTCATTGCTGACCTTGTCATGCATCCGGCTTTCCCGGAGCATGAACTGGAGGTGCTGGGGCATACGCTTGCCAATGAGATAGAGGTCAATCGCACTAAGGTGCGCTATCTTGCCTCGGAAGTGGCTTCCGCGCAGGCTATGGGCGCCGCGCATCCTCTTGCACGCCGTAGCTTTGCCACCGACGCACTGTCGGTTACCCCCGGTATGTTTAAGGAATGCTTCGCCCGATACGCTGACCCGAAGAACCTGACAATATATCTGTCCGGACGTGTTACAGACAGCATGGTCAGCCGTCTGTCGGATATGTTCGCCTCTGCGCCGTCAGGCCGGGATGCTGAGGCTCTTGATATTATGCCGTTCAGTCCGGAGGCTAATGGTGAGCCGGTAGTGATTGATCGTCCCGAGTCCAGCCAGAGTGCCATTGTCATGACGCTACCGGCCATTCCGCGTACACATCCTGACTATCTGCCGCTGCATATTGCCGTCATGGCCCTCGGAGGATATTTCGGGAGCCGCCTTATGCAGAATATACGCGAGGAAAAGGGGCTGACCTACGGTATCTCCGCCGGATTGCTCGGTTATATGGATGGAGCCTATGTGCAGATCTACACAGAAGCTGACAACAGCTATGCGCGCCAGGTGGTTGACGAGGTAAAGGCCGAGCTTCTCCGGTTGGCAGATAACCCTCCGGAGGGCGACGAGCTGGACCGCCTGTGCCGTTCCGCTATTACAGGACAACTTGAGACTCTTGATACACCGCTGAGTATTGCAGCCTTCCATTCCGTGATGCAGACATCCGGAATACCTGACGGTTACTTCGAGGAAAAGCAGGCTCTCATATCATCGCTCACGCCCGATATCATCAGTCTTATGGCCCGTCGGTATCTGCGCCCCGAGCTGCTTACCATTGCCGCAGCCGGTAATAGCCGCCTTATGAATTTTTAAGATGCCCGAACATTGGCATTTACGAAAATTTTTCCGAAATTTGCACCCGGATAAATATCATCCGTTTTTAACTTGAAACACTAACCAAATTAACGTATAAATACATGAAGAAAAGTGCTTTGCAGATAGCTCGCGCCGCTTATCAGCCCAAGCTCCCCGTAACTCTTACAGGTGCTGTCATGGCTGTTGAAGGTGCTCCTACTCAGTCAGTGGCTGACCAGGAAGAGATTGCCAAACTGTTCCCCAACACCTACGGTATGCCCGAACTTCGTTTCGAAAAGAACCCTAACCCCATGGTAGGCAAGTCCGTAAATGTTGGCGTTATACTTTCTGGCGGTCAGGCTCCCGGCGGACACAATGTAATCTGCGGTCTTTTCGATGGCATCAAGCGCATCAACAAGGACAGCCGCCTCTACGGTTTCCTTATGGGCCCCGGCGGTCTGGTTGACCACAAATATATTGAGCTGACAGCTGACATCATTGACGAATATCGCAATACCGGCGGTTTTGACATCATCGGTTCAGGCCGTACAAAGCTCGAAAAGAAAGAGCAGTTCGACAAAGGTCTTGAAATTCTTAAGCAGCTCGGCATCTCAGCCCTCGTTATTATCGGTGGTGACGACTCCAATACCAACGCTGCCATCCTCGCCGAATACTATAAGGCTATCGGTGCCGGCGTACAGGTGATCGGCTGCCCCAAGACTATCGACGGCGACCTCAAGAACGAAGTCGTTGAAGCATCTTTCGGCTTCGACACCGCTACAAAGGTTTACTCGGAACTTATCGGTAACATCCAGCGCGACTGCTTCTCAGCCAAGAAGTACTGGCACTTCATCAAGCTCATGGGCCGTTCAGCTTCGCACATCGCTCTTGAATGCGCACTCCAGACTCAGCCCAATGTCTGCATCATCTCTGAAGAGGTTGAAGCCAAGAATCAGACTCTGCAGGATGTTGTCAACTATATCGCCGACATCGTGGCTGCCCGCGCTGCCCGTGGCGACAACTTCGGTACTGTTCTTATCCCTGAGGGCCTGATTGAATTCATCCCCGCCATGAAGAGCCTTATTGCCGAACTCAACGACCTGCTGGCTCACAACGCTGACTTCTCTTCACTCGACGCCGAGGCTCAGCGTAAGTTCGTTATTGAAAACCTCTCAGCCGACAATTCAGCTGTCTACGCTTCACTTCCCGCAGGCGTTGCACGTCAACTCACCCTCGACCGTGACCCCCACGGCAACGTTCAGGTTTCACTCATCGAAACTGAGAAGCTTCTCAGCGAAATGGTGGGCCGCCGTCTTGAAGAGATGCGTGCCGAAGGCAAGTACAACGGCAAGTTCTCACCCCTTCACCACTTCTTCGGCTACGAAGGTCGTTGCGCAGCTCCCTCTAACTTCGACGCTGACTACTGCTATGCACTCGGTTTCAATGCCGCTTGCCTTATCAACGCAGGTGTTACCGGCTACATCTCAAGCCTCCGCAACCTCAAAAAGCCCTCAGTACAGTGGCTCGCAGGTGGTATTCCAATCTCTATGATGTTCAATATGGAACGTCGTCACGGTGAGATGAAGCCCGTTATACAGAAGGCTCTCGTACGTATCGATGGCACACCTTTCCAGCGTTTCGCTGCCAAGCGCGCTGACTGGGCCATCAATACCCAGTATGTCTTCCCCGGCCCGATCCAGTACTTCGGTCCTGCTGAAGTATGTGACCAGCCCACCAAGACTCTTCACTACGAACACCTCGATAAGTAAAGATATAACCTAAATCCAGCTTGCAGAGAGCGCCCATCGAGCCATGTCGGCTCAACGGGCGCTCTTTCTTTATGAACGTGTTCTTAGTATTGTGACACGATGTCCCTTTAATTCCCTTTGACACAATGGATGCTTCAAAATACCGATTTTGAGCGAAATATTGGTATTTTAAAATAAATTCGCTTACTTTGCGGTCACAGGCCGCATCGCAGAGCCCGGTCAAGGGCAATGTGGGTGGGCTGCAACTGACATACGAAAAGCGTTTACTTGACGCTCTTCTTGGCTATCAGAAATCTGGTAAATTTCAATCTCAGTCAAGAATGAAGCAAACGGTAGATGCCAAAGTGGATATGTATATTCCGTCCGCACTCGACGCGTGAGCGTTGGGTATGGGCGTATAGCATATTCTGCGTGAGGCTCTGCAAGTTTGCTCGTTCAACTGAGATGGGCAATACCAGAGCCTCTGATAGCGGGACGAGCAAACAGTACGGCTCTCACGCTTTTTCTTTATAAACCAATCTAATGCCAACGAGGGGAGTCCTGCGGTACCATCTAATGTCAAGATGAGAAAAAAGTTCCTTTCATTGATTCTCCTGATTAGCTTTATGTTTATGGCTAAAGCTGAAAATGTAAAAAAGCCGACGGTGATGATACTGCCAAGCGACAACTGGTGTACTCAGCGTTACTTCATGCAAAAATTCGACAATCAGGGAACAACCGTCAGCGTCCCCGATTACCAGCGTGCGTTTGTCGAAGACATCGAACTGCCACAGGTCATTTCAAAAGTTGGCAGCGTGTTGACATCTATGGGCTATTCACTCAAGGATGCCGAGCAGGAAATCAAGTCACTCAATGTGAAACAGGTCGAGGACAACGCCTTGTCGAGCAAGACATCGGGCGCGATGATTGCAGAAACCCCACTTGATGTGCTCAAGCGTCGGATGAAATCAGACATCGTTATCCAACTTTGGTGGAATTTCACCAAAGATCCTGCAGGAAAAATTGTGTCGTTCACACTCGAGGCATTCGACGCATACACCAACAAGCGTATCGCCACCTCTACCGGCAACTCAAAACCGACAACCGCAGCAATCCCTGTGGCATTGGAGACGGCAGTAAAAGAGAACGTCAAGGAATTTGACAAGCAACTCGACAAATGGTATGCCGATCAAAAGAAAAATGGTCGTGAAATCGCTCTAACCGTGCGCTGCTGGGATAATTGGGAGAACGATCTTGAAACTGAGTATGATGGAGAGGAACTGACCGATTGTATTCAGCAATGGATGCGTGAAAATACGGTCAATGCTTCATTCAATCTCAGCGATGGCACAGAATCATTCGCTCAATTTGAGCAGGTACGCATTCCTTTGAAAGATGACAAAGAGCGTGCAATGGACGCTCGCGCATTCGCAACTGCTCTGCGCAAGCATCTGGCCAAACCACCATACAATATTACATCGAAAGTCGTAATTCGTGGACTTGGTGAGGCAATCCTTATTCTCGGTGAAAAATAACAATAACCATGAAAAGATTATTCAATTGCATAGCTCTTAGCCTATTTGTCGCAGTCAACATATTCGCGCAGCAACAAAATGATGGGCGTGTCGCATTTTTTTCGGTTGTGAATAACCAATCGGGAACTATGCCACAAGCTGCTGTTTCTGCTCTTGAAAGCAAGATGCAGCAAATGGCAACCACTGATGGCTATGGAAGCGCCGAGCGTTGCGACCGATTCGTGATTGTGGCAAAACCGTTAGTTGTTACGAAAGATGTAGCTCCAACTACACCTCCACGCATCAATCAAACGGTTGAAATCACCTTTGTAGTTGGAGACGTGGTGGAAAATAAAACGTATGCGTCGTGCTCTTTAACGCTCACGGGCATCGGCATCAATGAAACAAAAGCATGGAGCACCGCCATCGCAAAAATCAAACCTGCAAACGCGGAAATTAAGAGGATGCTGACAGATGCGTATGATAAGATTGGCACATATTACTACGCGAATTGTAATACAATAGTGGCAAAAGCTGAAACCGATGCCGGACTCGGAAATTTTGATGAAGCAATAGCATCGCTGATTGACGTGCCCAATATCTGCACTGATTGTTTCGCTAAAGCACAGCAAAAGGCTGCCGAAATTTATCAACGCAAAATTGATAGTGAGGGGGCATCCCTATTGTCTAAAGCAAAATCCGAATGGTCGGCCTCGCCTGACTCCATCGGCGCGCAAAAAGCGCTCGTATATCTATCGCAAATCGACCCAAACTCAGCATCATTTGCGGCTAAGGAAACTTTCGAGCTGCAAATCTCAACAAAGCTTACAGCCGACGAGCGGTGTAAATGGGAAGAAAATCGCAGACGCTACAACGAAGAACTGAAACTACGCCAAAAGGCGCAACAGAACTCCCATCAACGCAAAATGGCAACCATTGCCGCCTGTCGCTCAGTCGCTGAAAAGTGGGCAGAGAACCAACCCCAAACAAAAGTATATCTTAACTGGTAAAACCCAATCAAAATCATGAAACAGACATTTAAACTTTTCGTAGCCATAATAATGGTTTCGGCATTCTATGTTATAGAAATAAATGCTGATTCAACCGTAAACAAAGAACTTAAAGTACTCAAAAAGGAGTACACCCAATTAGAAAAAGAGTACAATAAACTCATCGAGCAAGGTGCACCTTCTGCTGTTATTCAAAGAAAGGGCGAGGAACTCGGTAAACTATCTGAGGTCATCGGCAAGTTTGAAAACGGAGGCAACACTAATCAGACTCATATCTCCAATACCGACATATCCATAGAAGATATTGTCTTGACTCAAAATATAGATGCTGTCACTGATCCGGGTACTGATGCCTCCTCTCAAAACAACTCGCAACCAAAGAAATCAAATACTAATGAGGAAATTTCATTGACAGTATCATCTGACGGTGCAACGAAAGACGATGCATTGAAAAATGCCCTGCGCACAGCTATCGAACAAGCTTATGGTGCGTTTGTGTCTGCTAACACAACAATTCTCAACGATGAACTCGTGAAGGACGAAATCGTGACCGTTAGCAACGGTTCTATCAAGGATTACAAGGAAGTATCGTCATTCGAAAAGCCCGATGGAAGTGGATATATGATAACCGTTAACGCCACTGTAAGTCTCCCGCACCTTATCACATATGCAAAGAACCACGGTAGCGAATGTGAGTTCGCAGGAAACACATTCGGTATGGAACTGAAACTCTTCAATCTCCAAAAAGAAAATGAGTTAAAGGCCTTGTATAATATGTTGCCTATGATTGATAATCTTTGTAAAACAACAATGCACTGGGAATTAGAAGTAGAAGAACCTCAATTGCTTAAATGTGAAAAAAAAGATAGATATTGGTATATTGGCAATACAGGAACCGAAATACCCTTTAATGTAGGAGCTGATGATTTTTTAGTGGATGTGCAAAACTGTGATAATTACTGTATTATTCCGATGAATATATATTGGTTGCCTAATGAAGGACGAAAGGCAGAGGATTCACAAGTATATCAATATATAGAAAACACTATTAACCAACTGTCTTTAAGTAATGAAGAACGAGAGATTTATTATAGTCGGAATCTGCCAATAGGAAAATACTACTTTGACTCAGACTTTGGCAAGTTTCTAAGAAATAGCGATAAAACCTTAGATAAATGGGGAAAAGAAGTTGCTCAAATCATACAAAACAACAAGCAAAACTTTGTGATATTGGACAATACTGGGCAGCAGTCGGATTTTTTTCCAATAAAAATTGTAGATGATATTCGTAATTTCAATGACTCTACGAATGTTTTGCCGGTCAATTATAATTATCATTTTGGTGAAGACTATATGGATAAATATCGCAATTGGATAGTGGGTGGAACTGGATTGTTTAGTCCATTGTTGGTGCTTGGTTCGACTACGCAGTGGTACACTGGTACCCAGAATTTTGGGTTTGATGCGACGCTTTTCCAATTTGACCAAAAAGAGCGAATTCAAGATTGTAAGTTGGGATCACGACGAACAACTGGAGGATGGAAAATATTTGTCATAATCCCGACTAAAGACATACAACAGTATTCATCATTCAAAGTTGTAGCAAAAGACAGATGACAAATGCTGTGGATAGAATCACATCCTACGACTTTCTCGGGATATTTGTTCCGGGAAGCGTAGGTTTGGCTATGATTGTTGCAAAGTGGTTCCCGAATTTACTGATTGAGAATCCTAAAATTATATGCTGCGGATGCAAAATTATGTCTGAGAATACCACTTTGATGACCACCATACAAATGCTGATGTTTTTTGCTGGTGCGTATGTTCTTGGTCTTATCATCAACTGGATTTCAGATGGTATATGGCGTGGCTTTCGGAACAATAGCGCTTTCATTGAGTTGCAGGCGCTGAAATTGATTCAACGCAATCCGGGCTATAGATATATTGTATGTGAGTTCTATATTGAACCATCCGATCGGAATGAGCTTTGGTATTTTTGCAAGGTAATAAGGTGTTTGAAGAAGATGTTTTGTGATATTTGGGAAAAGTGGACAGAGTCTTTTAGAAGTAGACCACCAAGAAAATATCCATGGGCAGAAATTAAATATTACAAAATATATTATTGGCTTTTAGAACGTAATAAAATATCGTCAGTGTCTGTCATGGAATCGCAGGTAACATTGCTGCGCAACTTGCTTTTGCCATCGTTTTTCGGTTTTTTCATGATTCCTTGCTTACATATTGAAGAATGGCAATTATTTCTGATGTGCTTGTCTATATTTTTTACTATGGTTTCAAGACAAAATCGGATATACTCAATCATCCTCGAAGATTATCAAAACTATAAAGAAAAGGAGGTTAACCATGGAGCGAATTCTAATAATCACAATTAATTTACTCATTACATTGTGCGCATTCTCTCAAAGCTATAACCAAGAGAAGACTGCTTTGACAAACTTTCTTGTACGTATGTATGAAAATGCGCCGTTTGATGGAGTGAAGGCCGTTGAAGACTACGATAACGCCTATCTTATGTCGGTTGTCAAGCTCGACAAGACAAAATATAAGACAGATGCAGCTCTTAACCGTGTGGCTCAGGTCAAGGCCATGTCGCAGGCTTCGCGCTTCTTTAATGGCTCTGACATAACCGATGACATTATAATCCGCACAACGGAGAAAGCCGACGGTACATCTGACACAGAGATTATAGAAAACATCCGCGAGCACTCCGCTGGTTACGTGAAGCAACTCGAACACCTTACCAACTTCTCAGCCTCCGACGGCCAACAAGTGTTCATCTTCATCACACCATTGAAGCAAGAGTAAAAAACTATCTAATCCCATCAATGTGGTGGCCTGGCTGATTTTCGGTTGAGGTCACCACTTTTTTTGCTTGCGATTAGGCATAAACTATGCAATAATGCTATTGGCCTTGATCCGTTAGGAATGAGCAGACGTAGGTGGCTTTGTCAAATTGCGGTGCTTCGGCTTGTTGGAATTTGCCCTCTATGCCGTTATGCCGGCATGTCAGATAGAAGTGGCATAGCCCGATACCCATATCCACGAGCGAAAGTCGGCCCTTGCCTGCATTGTAGAAGTGCACGGCTCCCTGACTGACTATAGCGCGCCAGGGCTGTGAGTTGACTGACGAGGGAGCAAGCCGCATCATTTCAAGGGCATCGTTGAAGCGGCTGTCCGTATCTGTGTCGCGGAACAGGGTGCTGAACTCCTTGCGTGTGCGTGATTTTGCAATCATTCCGGTTATCCGTTCCAGAATGCGCTTCCTGCCGACCGGGTATCCTACGGGCGATACCATCATAATTTTTTGCCCTTCAGGAGCTTCAAATACTTTTGAAAACTGCTTGCTGCTGAATGTGGCGGCCATCCAGCATGTCCCTAAGCCGAGTTCGGTAGCTTCGAGTACAGGCTGCTCCATCATGAAGCCTGCAGATAGCCATGAGCGGTCATCATCGGCGGCTGACATCACCATGAACCATTCGGCTCCCTTGATTACGCCATAGGTGCCGGGACGAGCCGGAGCATCATTAGTGAAATGAACAAGGCCGATCTTTATATCGCCTCCGAAGGGAGTGCCTGCGGTGTCTATGCTTGTCTGCAGAGCTGCTATATGGCTTTCATCAAGCGGTGTGGGGGAGTAGGTGCGCACGGAAGTACGGTGCTCTATGGTCTGTTTGATATTCATGATGCAAATTTAGTCCATATATAGGTAAAAGAATGTTAAATGTTCAGCCGGGCCGCATCTAACTTAACTGACTCTGTGTTATAAGATAAAACAACATAAGAAAACTCTCTAAAGATATTCAGTTATGAAAATTTTAATCGTTTTAGCTATTATTTTTGCCATTGTGGCAATTGGTTTCCTTGTAGCTACTCTGTTTACTCCCGGAGCAAGCGTCATCTATCCTTCAATCGGTGCCGGACTGTCACTTGTGGCATTCATCCTTGTACTTGTAGGATATGTATCAAAATCAGCAAAATAAGCTTACACAACTACTTTACTGACTATAAATAACGCATTGGCGGCCACCCTGATTTGCTCGGTGGCCGCATGTTTTGTGAAAAAATAATCATTTTTTTACAGTTTACATGCCGAAAATTGTTAATTTTGTCCCTTATTAATTTCTAATTCTTATACTTGTTAGCCGATGAGAAAGTGGCGTATTGAGGACAGCGCTGAGCTCTACAATATAAACGGGTGGGGCCTGACGTACTTTTCAATCAATGAAAAAGGACATGTGGCGGTTACGCCCCGCCAGGGATTTGCTTCCGTTGACCTGAAAGAGGTGATGGACGAACTGCAGGTGCGTGATGTCACGGCACCGGTACTGCTGCGTTTCCCTGATATCCTTGACAACCGTATCGAAAAAATTTCCAACTGCTTCCGCCAGGCAGCTGCCGAGTACAGCTATGAGGCGCAGAACTTCATAATCTATCCTATCAAGGTCAATCAGATGCGTCCTGTGGTGGAGGAGATAGTCAGTTACGGTAAAAAGTTCAATATTGGTCTTGAAGCAGGCAGTAAGCCGGAGCTTCATGCGGTACTTGCCACCAATATTGATGAGAACGCGCTCATCATCTGCAACGGCTACAAGGACGAGAGCTATGTGGAGCTTGCCCTGCTGGCCCAGAAGATGGGACGCCGCATTTATCTTGTCGTTGAGAAAATCAATGAACTCGAAATCATTGCTTCCGTAGCCCGTAAGCTTAAGCTCGAGCCCAATATCGGTATCCGTATAAAGCTCTCTTCGTCAGGCTCCGGAAAATGGGAGGAGTCAGGTGGCGACCAGTCTAAGTTCGGTCTTAACTCAAGCGAACTGTTGCTTGCACTCGATATACTGAAAAAGCATAAGATGGAAAGCTGCCTTAAGCTTATCCATTTCCATATAGGCAGTCAGGTGACAAAGATACGCCGTATCAAGAATGCACTGCGTGAGGCTATGCAGTTCTATGTCCAGCTGTCGAAACTCGGTTTCAACATTGACTTCGTGGATATCGGTGGGGGCCTTGGCGTGGACTATGACGGTACGCGCAACGCTTCCTCTGAAAGCTCCATGAACTATTCCATTCAGGAGTATGCCAATGATGCCGTGTCGGCTCTTGTCGATGCATGCACGAAGAACGGAATCAAGCAGCCCAACATCATTACCGAAAGCGGACGATCGCTTACGGCCCATCACTCTATTCTTGTGTTTGAAGTGCTGGCGGCCACGCAGCTTCCCATATGGAAAGACAATGAAGAGCTTGAGGATGACGCCCATGAACTGACACGCGAGCTGTACAATATATGGGACAAACTAAGCCAGCCACGCTTGTTTGAAAGCTGGCATGACGCCCTCCAGATACGTGAGGAAGCTCTTGACCTGTTCAGCCTTGGGCTCCTTGACCTGCGTACACGCGCTCAGATAGAGAAGCTCTTCTGGTCGGTGGCACGCGAAGTGGGTGAGATAGCCTCAAGTATGAAGCATCCGCCGGAGGAGCTGCGCAAGATATCCCGCATGCTTCCTGACAAGTATTTCTGCAACTTCTCACTCTTCCAGTCGCTGCCTGACTCATGGGCTATTGACCAGGTGTTCCCGATAGTGCCGATAAGCAGGCTCGACGAACGTCCTGACCGTACCTGCACCATTCAGGACATCACATGCGACAGCGACGGCAAGATAGCCAACTTCATCACCAACCACGGCACCTCCGGAGCTCTTCCCGTACATAATGTGAAGCCCGGTGAGCCTTATTATTTAGGCGTGTTCCTCGTGGGTGCCTATCAGGAGATACTCGGCGACATGCACAATCTGTTCGGCGATACCAACGCTGTGCATATCGATGTGTACCGCGACCGTTATGAGATAGACCGTATCATCGACGGTGAGACTGTGGCTGAGGTGCTTGACTATGTGCAGTTCAATGCCAAGAAATTGGTGCGCAATGTGGAGACATGGGTTACCTACTCCATGAAAGCGGGACGAATCACGCCTGAAGAGGGTCGTGAATTCCTGAGCAATTACCGCTCCGGGCTGTACGGATATACCTATCTTGAAAAGGACTGACACCGTGCAGCGTTATTTCATGCATCTTGCCTATCGCGGGGCGCCCTTCCACGGGTGGCAGCGGCAGCCTGATGCCATAAGCGTCCAGCAGGTGCTTGAGGAAGCGCTTGCCACAGTGCTGCGCCGGCCTGTCCCTGTCACGGGTGCCGGACGAACTGATACCGGAGTCAACGCGCGCATGATGATAGCTCACTTTGATTTGCCGGAGCCTCTGGCCGACACGTCAGCGCTTGTCCGTGCATTGAATTCGATAATTGGTTATGATATAGCCGTCTACTCCATCACTCCTGTTCATGCCGATGCGCATGCGCGTTTTGATGCTGTGTCCCGCACATACCATTATTACGCACTTGAGCAGAAGTCGCCGTTCTTTTATCCGCTGTCGTGGAAATGTTCGCCGAAGCTTGACTTTGAAGCGATGAACGTGGCGGCGCGTCAGCTGCTTGAAGTGGAGGATTTCACCTCGTTCAGCAAGCTGCATACCGATGTCAAGACCAATATCTGTCATGTCACGGAAGCGGAGTGGCGTCCATTAGAGGGCGGAGGGCATCTGTTTGTCATTACGGCCGACCGCTTTCTCCGCAATATGGTCAGAGCTGTTGTAGGCACGCTTGTCGAGGTAGGCCGTGGAAAAATCACCGCAGAGGACTTCCGTCGTATCATAGAAGCGCGTGACCGATGCGCGGCCGGGACGTCGATGCCTCCGCAAGCTCTGTATCTCTGGGACATCCGCTACCCCTACTATTCACCCGATAATATCTGATCCAAAGGAACAAACATAAAAAGAGAGCGGCTTTGCAATTTGCAGAGCCGCTCTCTTTATGCTGTCCTGTCTTGTGCTATCAGTCGATGACTATTTCGTCAACGAAGATAAAGGCAGGTTTCCCTATGCCGGCTCCGTGGAATTCGGGTATGCTGTTTTCACATTCCTCGGTAAGGCGCACGTAGCGGGCCTTTACGGGATTGAATGTGAGCTTGTGAGGTATTATTTCGCCGATGTGCTTCGTAATCTGAGGAATATCCTGCGAAGCTACTTCGGTGAAGTCGGTACCATTGTCAGATACTTCCACCTTGATATTGCGGGCATCGAAAATCCAGTTGGGGGTATCTACAAGATTGCGGATTGAGAGTGAGCTGAATTCTTTTTCCTTGCCCATATCGATTACGGCTACAAGGGGAGCACCTACGAAACCAAGCCATTCGCCGGTATTGAATGCATCGGGGCCGAAGCGTCCGTCAACGAGCGACAGTCCTCCCATGCCTTTGTAACGTGAGTGAGGTTCGTTTACGAGGGTCACTTTGGCTGTCGTGGCTTTGTTGAAGGTAACGCTGTCAGTGAACACGCGGCTATGTCCATCCTCACGGAAAGCGGCTGCTTTCACCACTGCAGTGTGGTTGATTGCAAGCGGGCCAGTGTAAAGAGGTGATGTTACTGTTGGCTCTGTACCGTCAAGAGTGTAGTGGATGGGTGCATCATCGGCTGTCTCGAAAGTGGCAGTTATGACACCTTTCTCTACATCAGGTGAGAGAGTGCCTGTCACATCAAACACATGGTTGGCATAGTTATAGCCAAGAGCCTTGTAGTGTTTTATCAGCTGCGGTACGCGGCGAACAAAGTCGCTGTATTCCTTCTGTGAGGGATCGGTCCACTGCACTTCGCAGAGCGCGGCCAGACGGGGGAGTTCCATATACTGCACCTGGCTGAATGTGGGGATATACTCGGTCCAGAGGTTGGCCTGTGCGCCTATGATATACTTAGCTTCCTCAGGTGTGAGTGATGACGGTACGGGATCAAAGCTGTAGACTTTCTCTACCGGTACATAACCGCCTATCGCATCAGGTTCGCCGTCGCGGTGCTTTGTCTGATAGTAGTCAAAGTAGCAGTAATTGGTGGGGGTCATTATAGCTTCGTGGTGCTGACGTGCAGCATCGCGTCCGCCCTCTTCGCCGCGCCATGACATCACTATGGCACCGGGAGTGAGTCCACCCTCAAGTATTTCATCCCAGCCTATCATCTTCTTGCCGTGACGGGCCAGAGTGTTTGAGGCGTGGGTCATGATATATGTCTGAAGTTTCTGTTCAGCCTTGCTGTGGTCATCGTCCTTAAGTCCAAGCTCCTTGATACGGGCCTGACACTTCTCGCACTCTTCCCAGCGCACTTTGGGGCATTCGTCGCCACCTACATGAATGTATTCCGAGGGGAACAGTTCGGCCACCTCGTCGAGCACTCCGTCAATAAATTCAAGAGTCTTGTCATTGCCGGCGCAGAGCACATCATCGGCCACACCCCAGCGGGTCCATATTTCGTAAGGACCTCCGGTACATCCGAGTTCCGGATATGCCTTGAGTGCCGCAAGCATGTGTCCGGGAAGGTCAATTTCCGGAATGATGTCAATATGACGGTCGGCAGCATACTTGATGATATCCTTTACTTCATCCTGAGTGTAGAATCCGCCATAAGGTTTGCCATCGTTTGTGCTAAAATCATGGCCTATGCAGGTGCCGTTGCGCACGGAGCCTACCTCGGTGAGCCGGGGATATTTCTTGAGTTCCAGACGCCATCCCTGGTCATCGGTAAGATGCCAGTGGAATTTATTGATATTATGCAGAGCGAGCATATCAATGAATGTCTTGATGCTGTCCGTGGGGTAGAAGTGGCGTGACACGTCAAGATGTGCGCCGCGGTATGTGAAGCGGGGCGCGTCAGTGATGGTGACGGGAGCGAATTCCACCTCCTTGCCTCCGGTAACGTCAGGAATCGACTTACGGAATGTCTGTATGGCGTTGAAGTTGCTCTCTGGAGAGTTGCCGTTGATGTCAACAAATGCCTGCTGTATGCCTACAATAGTCAGGTTCTGCGTCGGGTCGCCGCCGTTGGCATCGGCATGGAGCATTATGAAGTTCTTTTTGGGAGCTTTTGTCGTTATCTTAAGCTCGAATCCTGTCAGGTCCTTGATATATCCTGCCAGAAGCTCGGCATTACGCTTCAGGGCTTCGTTGCCCTTAGGATATGTGATGACGGTTTTTGCATTGAGTGTGAAGCTGGCTCCGTTCTTTATCACAACCTCGCGGGGCTTGGGGATAATATTGTAATTGGCCTTTATGTCGGCTGCGGAAAGAGAGGGGAATGCGCCGAAAAGGAGTGAAGCTAAAGCTGCTGATACAAAGATTTTTTTCATGGATTGGTATGAATTTGATTTGTAGTACAAAGATACTGCAAAGTTGCGGTAAAACAAAGACCAATCCGCACTTTTGGCGGCTTGGCCGTTGCATTAGTGATTATGTCCGATATGGTCATTCCTGAGGTACGATATCAAATATTGAATCAGCTATGTGACAGATATTATCATACGACTGGCGGTAAGAATAATGATTGGCTGCGGGAAGTTGAATCCAGTTGTCATCATCGTCTATGAGTTTTGCATCCTCAAAGCTATGCAATAGCTCCTTGGCATATCTTTTTGACCGGCACTCTATCTCAAAATAGACTTCGTGCATTTGGCTGAATGTCAGCCATACTGTGCAATTCCTGCGCTGCTGGCTGAGTGTGATTGAGTTGCCGAAACAGTCATTGAACTCTTTATACATCGACAGCTGGTTCGGGTCATCGAATTCAAACCCGTATCGGAGGTGGAAGTCATAAGCCATTCGGCTCCGCTCGGTGTCAAGGGCTATCTTGGCATACTGCCTGCGCGGAATGGCAAACATGATATGGCCGGCATAGTAATACACGCGGAATGTAGCCTTGTAGGCCAGCTCCTCCTGTGCTATCCAGTCGTACATACGTATGTCCGTACGCAGGCGTCTGACTGCCATATCGAAGCTCTCGCTCTCAATGTCTGAGGCGTTTGGCCACGCTTCAGGTTGTTCGGCACGGTCAATAAAGTCGCGGAGCGAGCAGATGATATTGTCAGTACCGGACTGTCTTAAAACTTCGGTCAGCATTGTGCGTACCTTTTCATTTGATGCGAGGATGTTTTTCAGATACCGGTTGTTCTCAGCACGTTCGGTTATGTAGAGCTGATGTAGCTCGTCCCAATGGTTGAATCGGCTCACTATAGCCCGAATCAGCAGATGGTCCTTCCTGAATGCTTCTGAAATACCGTTGGCGTCAAACATAATCATGGCCTGAGCTGCACTTCGGGAATAGTCATTGATAGCCATATCCTGACTGTAGAAGAATGTCACCATTCCCTTGAAATAGGGGTGTCGCTCCACAGAAGTCCAGATATCCTCCCACTCTGAGTCCTCGGCTATACGCCGGGCTTTCTCGACCTCTTCAAGAACAGCACGGTTCTCACGCTCGCCCGGAGTATCGTTACGCCATTCGCTCAGCGCGGTGTAGAACGGTAATCCCTCTTCCATTCGTGAGGCAATAAAGCGTATAAGTGCGGAGAATTTCCGGATGAGAGATGATACAGGGGTAAGGCTGTCAATGTTGGTGTTCTCAATCACATTCCATACCACCCGCATCCATTGGCTGAACTGTTCATGTTCAAACTGAGGCATAGCCTCAATATATTCAATCATTGCTCCTAAGGCAATCAGCTTTACGTGACTGATCTTGGAAGATGTGTTGCAGTAAAAATCATCTCCATCCGAGTCATTTTTCTTATCCCAGCATGGCTTCATATTGCAATATATGCTGCGGAGTGATGAGATATGATCATGCTGATAAATTATATCGAGCACCTTGTCCAGACTGATTATATATTCAGGATGCTCTGTCAGCAGCTGCCCGAAGGCTTTGAATCCGAAATATTCGTTATGTCCCATACGCTCCTCGGCTGTAGTATAGAACAGTTTTATATTCTTGTCAGCTCGCATATCTCTGTCCGTCACACTGTCTTTACTCGCTATGATATATTTGCAGGCAAAATAGCGTGAGAAGAAGCTCATGAATGCCGAGTCAAAATCCTCGGCGCAACGTCCCCAGAAGATATCCACCCATTTTGCATCAAGCTTTATGGAGAAGTTGAAGTGAAACGGCACCTGTTCGCCGGGATCCTTCTTATATAATGGCAGATAGGTACGATATGGCTGATAGTCAGTGTTGGAAATGAAATTGGTAAGATCTGCTTTGAAGTTCTCAAATGGGCTAAGCTGTAGCCCGCGTGCGTTCATCTTGATGTAGAGTTCTTCCGAAAGGTTGAATACGCCAAGTGACTTCACATAGAACTGCAGATTCTGTAGTTTCGGAAATAGGGCCGCGTTTTCAATGGCAGTGTAACGTTCATGTATGGCATCAAGCATGGTCAGCATAGCGCAAATAGTGCTGTCACGGTCAAATGACTTGAAATACCATTTTGCCTTTCGTATGGCCTCGCTCGGTTTTTTCTGAGACAGGCCGATTTTATATTGGGCCAGTTCCTGGCAAAATACACTGGAAGTATCTCTTGTCTCGTAGAGAAAACTGGACAGGCATCGACGCACACGCCGGCTGTCATCAGAATCCATATCAAGTTCGGCATTTGTCACATACCAGTGCAGGAGGTAGAGAGTGGTGAGGCGTTGCTGTCCGTCGAGCAGCTCAAGCCTGTAGCCGCCGCTATTCGGCCTGATAATGCCATATATGAAATTGAGATCCAATATTTTGTTGCCGGCATCGCACAGGCAGGTGAATATCTCGTCAAGAAAAGTGTTGCGTACGTATGTGCATACGCCATCGGTACGTCCTTGCGCGTATGGCCGTTGAATCCGTGGAATCACTATGCAGTCAATCTTTACCTGCGTGTCTTTATCATAATCTACGGATTTATTATACAGGTCTGTAAATGAATATCTATTGTCCATAGTTGCAGAGGTATAGTCAGTTGCTTTCAGGTAGGTAATCACTCAGCATCTTCACGATATAGCGTTGATAGGCTTCCATATCATCTTTTGACCAGATGGAGCGGTTGGTGCCTTTTTCGTCATAGAACTTGGCAAAGATGTATTGCGTGGCAACCGGGACGAATACCCCTTGCTTTATGCGGTCGATGATGATACGACGCTTGGTGCAGAAAAGGCTGTTGCCATAGGAGCGGTTAGTCTCGGCATCAAGAAGCGTAAGGTTGCCTATGCCGTTCTTTATCTCTTCGTCGGCATCGGCTTCGCCGGCATTGCGCTTCAATATGTCAATCACTTCATTGAGTTGGTGTTCGCTGAGCCTACGGTCTATAAGGTCTTTCTCCTCCGGAGTGAGTGATGTCCTGCGGTCCTCCATGGCGGTGCTTATCCACTCTTCTTTCAGATCATCCCTTTTCAGCGCGTTGGTGTGGAATGAATCGATATGCTCAATATCCCAATCCTGAGCATCAAGAACATCGAAAGGGAATTTATAGATCTCGGAGTCGGAATTCAGCAGAGAGTTCTGAATGTTGAGCAGGTGTATGTTGAGGGTCAGCAGTATACGGTATATAATCTTGCGATCCTTGTACTTGTTGGTTATATTGCCGTCATCATCTCTCTTTACGCCTTTGAGATAGAATCGGATACGTTCTATCAGGTAGCTGATGAAATCATCCTGAGTGTCAGTTTCTGCCATAGCATCATAGTGCATTACAAGGCGGCATATATCCTCGCCGCATTGGCTGAGGAGTCCGATATAGTTGTATATTGCCGGGGTAGAGAACCAGTCGTCCAAGGTGCGGAAAACAGTCATGACATCTTTCCATGCAGTAGCTACTGCATCTTGAAGCTCTTCTCCTTGCTTGCCTTCAAACATATCGTAGTAATAACGGAATATTACACTGCTCTTCGGGTCAAGTATCTCCTTGTCAATCTCTTTCAGATGTTCCTCCCACTCCTCTTCGGCAATACCTGAAAGACGGTGTTTCTTGTATATAAGAGAGAAAAGGAAGTCAATGCGGTTAGGCATATCAGTGCCTTTTTTCTGCAGGAAGAACCAGAAGTTATTGGCATGGAGTGTATTTTCTATAAATTCCCATTCAATGGCCAGCGATGACTGCCGGATATACTTGTCGCCGGACGCAAAATTCTTGTTGAGCAGGAACAATCCTTTGATCAGTTCGGCATCGGTAAGGCGTATTTTGCCGGTATTGATTCTCTGGAATTCCTTAATGCTGCTTCCGGTTGATTCATTGTCAAGTTCATACCATAGCACCTGTATGGAGCCGCCCTTGGTATCCCTCATTCCGTTCAATAATGCAAACAGTGAATTTCTGACATTGTCGAGGCTGCCTCTCTGCTTGTAACGCAGATCAATCCTCTTCCCTTCAGTCTTTATCCATTTTTCTATGTAACGGAAGGCAGAGGCCATGTGATAGAAGTCGATATTGCCTGCATATGGTTCATCATTGCCTATCATTGACAAGGACAGGGAGTTGAGAAATGATTCCGATTCTTCACGTGTGGCATAGATGATATGGTACAATTCCTTACCGTTTTCCTCTTCCTTTAGAGTGTCCTCATCCCAGTTTTTCTTGGCCATCAGATATTTGTACAGAAGGTATATGGTGGTCAAACGTTGCTGCCCGTCAATTATCTCCCATACACCTTTTTCGATTCGTTCGTCAATAGAATCAGTCCTGAAAATTTCGCCAATTCGATGCTCGTCAGTGATACGGCGTGCTATTATTGGCTGTAGACAGTAGAAATCGCTATCTGCTTTTGCATCGTATGCAAAGCATAGCAGATCACGCAGCAGGTCGCCAACCTGTTTTTCGGTCCATCGGTAGCCACGTTGATAGGACGGTATATAAAGATAGCGTCCGTCAAGGAGTTCTCCTATGGCATATTGTGTGATTGAATTATCCATCGTTATTTGTTATATGCCATAAAGATAGCGAATATTCCGGTAATGGCAATACAAACGGGGTGGTATGGGAAAAGAACGGTCCGCGCTTCCTTTGGGGAGGCGCGGACCGGTTAAACGGTTTGTATAGTGCTTTGGAGTTAAACTATATATTTATTATGCGTAGAAAGAGATGACGGGTGTTTCGGGAGTTTCAGGATTCTGAGGAGTTTCGGGCTGCTCGGGAGTTTCAGGGGTTTCCGGAGTTTCCGGAGTTTCGGGTGTCTGAGGCTGGTCAGGAGTATCGGGGGTGTCAGGAGTCTCAGGCTGCTCGGGTGTTTCCGGGGTTTCGGGTGTCTCAGGAGTTTCAGGAGTCTCAGGATCGTCGGCGATGAACATGGCCATCAGCATCTGGGGAGTTTCAGGCTGGTCAGGAGTCTGAGGTGTCTCAGGCTGTTCGGGCTGATCCGGAGTGTCCGGGGTATCAGGGGTTTCCGGTGTTTGAGGAGTTTCGGGCTGTTCAGGCTGATCCGGTGTATCGGGGGTGTCGGGAGTTTCCGGAGTCTGGGGAGTTTCAGGCTGTTCGGGAGTTTCCGGTGTTTCAGGATCATCGGCCATGGCCAGCATCATGAAGTTGAAGTCGGATGTTGAGGTTGTGTCAGGAGTTTCCGGTTCAGTGGTTTTTGTGGTATCCGGTTCTTCCATCACGTAAGCCATCATGCGGAATGAAGATGCTGCTGTGTCAGGTGTGACTGTAGTGTCCGGTGTCTCTGTAGTGTCCGACGGGACAAATCCTGATGTGGCTGCTGACTGGGTTGATACGTTGAAAGCATAAGATGCGGTGAGGCTAACTGCGAGAGCTGAAGTTAAAACGAGCTTTTTCATAATTGTAAGATTTTTATTTTATTGTTTGTAATTAATGTTTCTGCCTTATATACTCACAATTACTGTGCCAGATAACGTGCCAAAATAGTTATGTTATTGATTCTCAGAGTATGGTATGATTTGGATGGCTGTGGCACGGTGTGGAAAAGTGTGGATATGTGTGGAATTATTCCACACCGGATGTGTGGATATGTGTGGATTGGGGTGTGGAGAGAATGCGAGCGCGCCCCGCCTGCGGTGATGCAAACGGGGCGCACTATGTATAAAATGGTGTTCTCTCTATATTACCTGACTGCTGAGAGTGTTGTTCCGGCCGAGTGAGCGGTTATCTGCGGAGCATACTGGCTCTGGAGTGTGGCGAGGCCCGATGAGAATGTCCCGGCATTGTTTACCCACAGTTCGTAATTGAGTCGATAGGTGCCCTTGGGCAGATGTGTCACGAAAATAGATGTGGCAGCGTCGGCGTTCTCACGGTAGAAGCATATTCCTTCGGCCCATATAGGCTGAGGCATCTGTTCAACCGGTTCGAGGCATGCGGCACGGTCGTCGGTGATGGCCACATATTCAAGGTCGCGGTTTACGTGGATGAGAAGTTCTACTTTCACCCGGTCGCCCACATGAAGGTCAGTGGCTTCAGCCCATCCTGTGCCTTGCTGCTTATAGAGTATCTTCTCTATGCTTACAGCCTCGCATGAGGCTGCCTTGACACTGCGCATATCGTCGGCATACTGGCAGTAGACAGCACCCCATGCAGGGGTATTTCCCTTCTTATCTACGGTAAGGATGGCCCCTGACGGAGAGAGCCGGGAGATGTCGGTGCGGAAGTAGCCAAGGCGCTGTTCAACAGTCTGCGGCACTACCGCTTCCGAGCCTACCATTATCGAACTGCCTTCAGCCGGCTTGATCCAACGCTGTGAGGTGGTGAGGAAGGATGCGATAACTGACGAGGTGATGGCTGATGAACCCCAGTTGCGTGTCTCCTTCTGAAGAATAAGCCACTGGCGTATCGCATCGATGTCGCGGCTCTGAGGGTCAATGGCGGCAAATGCTTCCAGCGCACGCGCGCTTATGGCGAGCTGAGTCATTGAGCCTCCATAGGTATCGCCTACTGATGGCCACCACATTCCCTGTCCGGGAGTGCTTTCGGCATACTGACGGAGGGAGGTCAGGATTGTTCCGGCCACACTTTTGTAGCCATGGCGGCTAAGCAGAAGAGCAGCTGTTGCCTTGGAAGCTACCGACATTTTCTTCCATCCTTTTACAGAGCGCTGTACAGTGGTGTTTATAATGCGCTGGCTTGTAGTGCCGGGTTTGAACGATGGCCATGCATCGAGAAGCATTACGTAGTCGGTGTAGTCAGCTGAGGGATATTTCCGGTAGTCGGCACAGATGGCTTTTTCAACCATTGAGAGCGCCGGATCAATCATTGCCTTGAGGTCTTTAACCTGCGGCATATATCCGAGTTGATTGAGGCGTCCGAAAAGTTCGAGCACTGTTTGGGTGGCCCATTCGGATGATTTCTGGCTTTGCGCGGTCCAGGCCCAACCTCCATCTGTGCGGCGGAGTTTGGAGAGAAGAGATGTGCACTTTAAGTAGACATCGTCAATGCGGTCGCGGTCAAAGAGCAGTGCCAGACACTGCATGCGCTCGGTATCGGAGCGTGCGTCCATCATCCATGGGGTGGCACGCAGGAGTACGGTTTTCAGGTCGGCGTTGCGTTCGAGCATTGACACGAGGGTAGAGTCCGAGCGGTCAGACTGAGTCCAGTCCTTGATAGCTGTAGCTATTTCGGGATAGTTGCGGAGCAATCCGTCGGCTACTGCCGCAGAGAATATCGCCGAAGCTGCATCAGGAGCTGTGCGCGGTTCGGAATCGGAAAGACCGGGGAGCGCTGTGACAACATACCATGCCGGATTCTCACAAAATTGTAGCGTGACACGCGCGTTCTGCTTCATGACTGGTAGCTGTATGGATGCACGTGCCGAGTCAGGAGCCATGTAGAACGGTATGGTTTCAATGACCGGAGTGGTGTAGGGCAGGAGTGTTATCAATGCCTGTTCGCCGTCCGATGCTGTTGCTGTCGATGCCTTGATGCGGTAGCCGAGGAACGGTGTATCCAATGGGGCATTGACTGTAATGGCTGTGACAGCGGTAGCGCCGGAGGCAATACCGATGACGGTATCTGAGGTGAATGTCACCTTTCCGGAGGCGGCGTCAAACAGTTCGGTGACAACGGTGACCTGTTCGGCATCATCGGAATTGTTCATTACTGTGGCTTCCACGCGAGCCTTGTCGCCGAAGCGGAGGAAGCGTGGCAGGTTGGGCTGAACCATCACTTTCTTTGATGCGATGACGGTGCGTGATGCCGATGCATTGCGCAGATCGGAGGTGAATGCTATGGCATTGAAGCTCCATGTTGTGTTGGCGTTCGGCACGGTGAATTCAAGCTGCAGGCGCCCTTCGGAGTCAGTGGTGAGCGACGGACGGAAGAATGCAAGCGGCACATCGCCTGTGCGATAGCTGAATTCCTGTTCCTGTGTGGATGCGGCAGCACCGTTTTCAGCCTCACCGGCATCATCCGTTTCAGCTTCAGCCGCTTCAACTTTAACCGCCTGTTTATGCTCAGCTACCTGGACAACCTTATCGGCACGGCTGAATGATGCGTCGGCCACCTCTTCTGTTGTAACCACAGCACCAAGAGCCGGGCTGGCGGCCGACATCTTGAGCTCGTTGACCACGCCGCCTCTTATCCGGATGCCTGACATGCCGGTGAATGAACGGCCGTAGGTGCGGAATGCGGGTGCAATCAGGTCGGAGCAGTCCAGATTGTCAATCGAAGATCTGAATGATGCGTAAGTGTTGCCTGATATATCGGGTGAATTCCATCGGAATCCGGGCTGATAGAACTGTCGGGGTGACATTCCCCATGACTGTGTGGCAAACTGGTCGAGAGCCGCATTGTACATGTCGGCTATTATGGCGGCCTGTACTCCGCTGCTGTCGCGGTTGACCACACGCAGTGTCCAGTGTTCCTGCTGTCCGGGCTGCAGACGGTCGCGGAATGTTTCGGTAACGATGCTTATACTCTTGTCAGCGTCAGCATCTGCGATGGTTACGTTAGATGAAGCGTTGACAAACCGGTAGGTGGACGAAAGTGTTACGGTAGCTTTCTCCGTAGCTTCCGGCAGCTTCACTTCAAGACGGTGCAGACCGGGCTTTTCTTTGAGCCAACGCTGTTCGATGACACGCTCCGGAGTCCACAGCGTGTAGAGGACATAGGCTGTAGGTGCGGAGGTGCCGTATAATATTTCGGCTTTCCGGCCTTTGGCAATGTTGACGGTAGTACCGTTCTGGGCCACCCATACCGGGGCGTCGACAGGCGATTGCTTGTCGGACGGGCGATAGATTACCACCGGGGTGGATACCAGTGAGTCGGCCTCTTCAGAAACGGGTAGGCTGAACACGACTTTATAGCGTCCGCCCGGCACAGTGCGCCAGTCAACGGCGGGCGATTTGGTGCTTATCTGACCTGAAATTACGGGGTTGCCTCCCGCTTCAGGAATCACCTTATAGTCAACCATGCGGTCAACTGCCTTGCCGCTGCCGTCAATCACCTTGACATTTATGGGTGTAAGGTTATCGCTTACATTCATATTCTCAGGCAGAGAGGCTACTATAAGCAGCTGTGGCCCCATGGTGAAACTGCTTGATATCTGCTGGCTTTCACCGGACAGGGATGTGACGGTTATGCGTGCCGTGAATACTCCGCGTGGTGCAGGAGAATTCTCTATCAGCTCTTTGGGGAGCTCAAATGTAAATCGGCCGTCGGCCGCTGTTGTAGCGGTGGCGGTATAGAAGGGGACGGCGTTGGAAGTACGCCACCAGAAGTTCTGTGCTACGGACAGTTCGAGTTTGGCCTCTGAGGCCGATACCGGTACGCCGGAGTAGGTCATGGCATCGCCGCGCAGAGTGACGGCCCCCTGTGTGGGCTGATTGCGTGATGTGTCGGTGACGCGGACCGCGAATGTAGGCATCTTGTAGTCCGATACCATGAACGATGCGGAGCCGGCATTGCGGTTGTTACCTTTCTTTATAAACAAGGTATATCGTCCGGTGAGGTCGCCTGTCGGTATTACGAACTTCCCGGTAGCACGGCCGTAGCTGTCAGTCACGGCCTTTAGCTCAGCAACGTTTGTCCCGTTTGTTCCCAAAAGAGATGCTGAGATATTCATGTCGGGCACGAGGCGATTGCCTTCAGATGATATGCTGTAAAGAATGCCTACCCATTCCACGGTGTCGCCCGGGTGATAGATGGATAGATCGGTATAGATCATTGCCGCAGTATCAGGCTTCTCCTGATAGGGACGATATGATTCAATGTAGGACGGCGATGCGAAACGGTCAGTGCCTTTTACCGGAATGGCCTGACCGCTTACACCGGTCGGAATCTTAAGGAATCCGTCGGAATCAGTCTTCCCCTGTTCCACCCACGTATAGCTGCGGCCGCTGCGTACGGAGGTCATGAGTGTGGCATCGGCAACCGGCGAACCTGTAAGCGGGTCAATCACTACGGCTACTGTAGATGATAGCTGCATTGATGCAAGAGCCAGACGCGAGCAATAGATTTTCTGATAGGAGCGGTTCGATTTTTGCTCGCCACGTGGGATGGCCACGTATACGCCTTCATCGTCAAGAGTGATTGTGGCAGTGGTATCAGCAGCAAAGGGCACTGAACCGGAGAGATTCAGCGTGACACTCTTTATGAGCTTGCGTCCTGATGCTGCGTTATTGCGGGTATTATAGTAGGTGTCAGTGCTGAGTTCATCCTTCAACCGGAAAATATCGACGGTGACGGAAGGTGTGTTCACCCCATACAGTGTCAGTTTGAATTCCTGCCCCGGAGCAGTATGTATAGGTGTGGTCAGGCGGTAGCTCTTCTGCTCAAGCTGGGCTATAGCGTATTTCAGACAGTTCATGCGGCGATATGTCGGGAAGCGTTTAGCCGCATCATTGAGTTGCGAGTATATCCAGCGGGCATTGTCAGGATAGTCATCGATTGATGAAATGGGACTGTCCGCGATGGCAAGCAGTATGTCGGCACTGTACTCGGAATTATTGAAGCGGTCATAGAGTGAGCGCAGCGCTACGTATTCGGTATGCATGGCTGAATCAGCCTGTGCGCTGTAAATGCCGTTGGCCACAGTCTTGATGCGCTGAAGGTCAATGTTGATCAGCGGGGCGGTGTCAGAAGCGTGGAATGCAAGCCACTGTGCGTAAGTGTCAAGAACTCCGGAGGCCACAGTCGATGACGGGACAAACTTTGGCATGACCACAAAGAGCCGCTCCGGACAGAGGAATATTGCCGGAAAGGCATTGCTGAAAGGCGAAAGCGAACTGCGTATGCTTATGCTCCGTGATGCCACGAAGTCATACAGCGTAGGGTAATATATCCGGCTGGCGGCATCGGAAGTTATGATTGAGGTATAGTTGGCGAGCGGTTCGGCCTGAAGCTGTGTGGCCGGAGCGAGCGCGGCGCAGCACAGTGAGTCGATTACCGCGCGGAACTGTTCACCGCTCCATTCCGTATAGTCAGCAGAGCGTGGTGAGAGAGGCAGGGAACGGGTATCGTATTTATATTTCGAGGAGGTATATACTGAATTGTAGATCTGTGCGAGCAGCAGATCGAGCAGAGATGACGTAATTTTTGATGATGAAGTACGGCTCATCTGGGCTATACGACGCGCTACAGGCTGAAGCTTGTCATTGCCGATAGCACTCTGGGCAAGAGCTATATCCATAACAGCCCTCACGGTGGCCTGCGGGTCATTGGCTGCCTGCGCTTTTTTTAGCGCGGCTTCGGCATTGGTGGTTACGGTCTGCGGATAAGCGAAGTCAGGAGCTTTTATCTCGCTGTCGGCAGCTGATGATGAATTTTTAGAAACCGGGCGTGTGTTCCTGACTGCGGCTGAAAGAGTCAGGAATGATGACAGTGACAGAGTGATGACTGAAAAAATGATACGCCGGATTAGACATGTGTTACCCATACTCATATTCATTAAAATGGCTATAATGAAAATATAACAAACGAGGCCCCCTTATGGGCGCCTCGCTGAAGCAATAAAAATAGTTCTATTTTTTCTTTTTGTGCTGGCGCCTCTTGTCCATCAACTGCATGTTGAATTTATGCTCCACCTGCTTGAGGCGGAACAGCTGCTGGGGAGTGAGCACGGTCTTGAATTTTGCGAAGTAGCGCATTTCTATGGCATTTTCACGTCCCTTGCTCTCGTACATTGCCTCGGCAGCTTTTTCGAGTTCAAGATTCGTGGCGGCATTACCTTTACGCTTGATATTGCGCTCCATGTCGCGGGTTTCTTTCATGACCTTCTCAGTTTCACGCGACATGGCGTCATACAGCGGGATGAAGCGGTCTTTCTGCTCCTGTGTAAGCCCAAGTTCCTGAGCGATGAATGTGGTACGTACCTGACGCATCTCTTCAAGCCACTGCTGCATGTTGGCACCTTTGCCGGGCCCTTTCTGCGCATATGCGGAGGCGACGGCCAAAGTTAATATCAGAATTGAGGTTAAAAACTTGCGAATCATGGATTATTAATGACTGATAGGTTTATATCTGTTGACGGTCAATTGAAATCGGATGCTTCAAATCCCTCTTCATAAAGGTCATCGAGCAGGGCGCTGTCGTCCAGTGTCGGTACAACGTAGTCATTGAAGAATGCATCGTTGTTGATGGCCGCGGTAATTCCGGGGTTGGTTTCAATAGTCATATTCGATGATGACGGACGCATGAAATCAAACATCTTCATCATGCACCATACACCAAGAAACATGGCTGCCATATATATGTACGGACGGGTCTTTTGCCAGAATGTGCGGGGCATGACTTTCGGAGTCTGTTTTTCCCATGGCATTTCAGGTAAAGACGCCTCCATCCGTTTCTGGAAGTCAGCGAAGTAACCGTCAGGAACTGTCATTCCCGACTGTCGTGCTGCTTTGGAGAGTATATCGTTATGAGGCATTTTGGATAATTTTATGTTCTGTTTAGAGATATGACTCGATTAGTGGCAGGAGGTTTAATCGTAATCAGCAAAATATTGCTCAATTTTTTTTACAGCAAGATGATATGATGCTTTCAGTGCTCCTACCGATGTGCCGAGTATTTCGGACATCTGTTCGTACTTCATATCATCGTAGTATCTCATATTGAATACAATGCGCTGTTTTTCGGGCAATAATGCTATAGCTTTTCGGAGCTCGAGGCGGAGCTGATCGCCATCGATATCCTTGTCAGCCTCAATGGCATTGATCAGATACGAATCCTCATCGTCGATTGACATGCTGCTGCGTTTTTTCTCACGTTCCAGAAAGGTAAGACTTTCATTGATGGCAATCTTGTAGAGCCATGTCGATAGTTTAGCATCACCACGGAAATTATCTATCGAGGTCCATGCTTTCATGAATGTGTTCTGCAGCAGGTCATTGGCATCATCATGACTCTGAACCATACGTCGAATCTGCCAGTATAGCGGTTCGCTGTACCGGGCAATGACCTCGCTGAAAGCCTGACGGCATGTGGCGGGGTTCTGCAGGCGCTGAACAAGCGTATCGCGTTCTGTATCGTTACTGTCAGTTGACATGTATTGTTCTGTTTGTTAGGTGTGAAATGGTTATGCTATGCAAATATAATGAATTTATTTCTGTTCTGTTGCAGAATCAGGCCCAAATAGCAGTATGCTGTCCCTGGAAGCTGCTTTGTTGGCGATATCTTCAGGTATGAATTTCCAGTTGTTGACTACACGTGGAGCCACCCGTCCATGCTTTTCTATGGCTTTGAGCAGATAGTAACGCAGATCTTTATCCGTCGATGCTACAATCCTTGATGGAATTTCGGCACGTGTCAGTCCGGCCCCCTTTGTTATAAGATCGCCACCTCCGTTGCCACGGTAGGAATTTACAGCTACGCGATACTTGCGGCCGAGCTCAAATGGAGCCCCATTGCTCAGGGAGGAGATGTTGATCTTGTGGCCTTCAGGTTTTGTAACGTCAACGGTGTAGTTTATCCCGTAGGCCGAATCAAAGTTATATGATGGATTTTTCAGACGGTTATCCGTAGGAGTAGGATTATCGGAGCCGAAGAGGAGCAGATGAGCATCAGGATTGGCCGGATCAATCTGTGCTGTCCATACGGCATATGATTTCTCCAGATAGTCCTTTATCTCCTGTCCGGTAAGCTCCATGGTGTAAAGCATGTTCTCATATTTATATAAGGTGAACATGTCGCTTACGGTCAGTGGTCCTGAGGCGATCATGGCATCAAATGACAGCGGAGCGGCAAACGATATGTCGGCACCGGTAATTTCGAGCTGCAGGTCGTGGAGCAGCTGCATGAAAGCTGAAGGTCCGAAGAATGCCGGGCGGGTCGACAGTGTATCGGTGGCCTCGCCTATACGGCGATCAACGAACTTGGCCACCTCTTCACGCTGTTTGCTGAACTGCTGCATATAGCGTGCGTCGGGTTGCAGATGGGTGACGTCATCGATATGACCTTTGATTGATTTCTCCACTATGCGTCCCTGACTGTCACGTGTCACGGACAGATCAGCAACTGCTACCGCACGTGCATTGTTGGCCGGATTGAGCAGAGTGACTTTTCCACCCTCGGGCGATTTTACCGTAGAGAGATGCTGGCGGTGGTCATGGCCGAAGAATACCGCGTCAAGTCCGGGTACGTTTTCAGCTACATAGACCGAGGCATTTTCCATCATGCCGTCAGTGGTACGTGAGGCATCGGCACCTGAATGGAAAAGACCGACGATGAAATCAGGATGCTCCTTACTACGTATTATTGGAATCCATTTGCGTGCTGTCTCCACCATATCGTCAAAGCGCAGCCCGCTCCACAGATTTTCGGGGAGCCATGCGGGAATGGCCGGAGTAAGCAGTCCGAGCACGGCGATACGGACACCCTTACGTTCAATAACGGTATATGGTTTCAGATACGGCTCTCCGGTTTTTGTGTCAATTACATTAGCACCCATGATCGGAACAGGCGATTCCGCACGCCAGCGGTCATATACGGCATGGCCGGTTTCCACGTCATGATTGCCTATCGTTGCGGCATCATAGCGGAGAAAACGGTATATATCGTCAGCAATGTGCGATGATGTCGTGTCGATATAGTTGTAATAATACACTGTGGGCTGTCCCTGCAGGATATCGCCGTTGTCGAGCAGAATCACAGCTTCGTCGCCCTCGGTGCGGCGTAGAGAATCAACGTAAGTGGCTACCCGGGCCATGCTTCCCTCCCAGGGTTTGCGGGTTATGAAGTTATAAGGGAAAAAATTGCCGTGAACATCCGTAGTAGCCACAATCTTCAGATTCGTGGTACGCGGGGCGTCATGTTTCTCGGCAGCAAATGTGGGCATAGTCAAGGTGATGAATGTAAGCAGATAAGCTAATTTCTTTTTCATAATCCTGTATAGATACATTGAACTTGTCCTATTTTAAGTTTTCCTATGAGTTTCAGCGGTATACGTGACGGTTCGGTGGATACCCAGGCTTCAATCGGGTCCGATGTCTGCTTCTTGCCGTCGGAGGTAAAGGTGAAAGTAACCTTATATGTCTGATATTCCTTTCCGTTGATTTTCAGCGTGGTGATGCCGGCATATGTGAATGTAAGCAGCTCTTTTTTCTTCCCGGAGAAGATATTCACCCGCTTGGTAGTGCCCGGGTTCATTGTCGGAAATGGTAGTGCCCGCAGATAGTAGAATGAGCTGAATATGTCCAGAGTCATGCCGGAGGCCGAAAGGTCAGTGGTGGCATAGTTGGCCGATTGCTCGGATTTCTTTTTCCGCCAGCGCTGGCAATGTGCCTTTACCGTCTGTCCTGATTGGGTGAAGGTGAGCAGATCATGTGAGAATTTTCCATCTTCATGCGCTATCCGTTCATACTTTACCGGAGCGAAAGTGTGTTTCATCTCGGTGCGCAGTGTGTCGCGCAGACGGTATATCTTGTCGGCCCATGGTGCTGATTTGGCAGTTGCCACTGCTTTATACCCGGCGCCTCCCGGACGAAGGGTGATAGTGGCTGTCCCGGCTTGCTTGTGTATAAGCCCCCATTTGTACATCACTTTGTAATTAAGGGTTTCGTTAGAGGGGGAGAATGCTGATGCACATACTGCCGTGCATGCCATTAGGATGCTCAGCAGAAAGGGTATTATACGGTGTAATCGGGTCATGTGAGTATTTCTAATTCTTCAAAATTAAGAGGAAGGCGTCCTGTAGATTCAATACGGCGATGACGCCAGCAGTTGCGGCATACGGCTATGTATCTGTCATCGCCTCCAATCTCCACCTGATTTCCTTCGTCCACTATATTTCCTTCGGCGTCAATACGGGCGTTTATGATGGTTTTGCGTCCGCAAGTGCAGGTAGATTTTATTTCGTCGATGGTGTCGGCTATCTCAAACAGGCGGCGTGAGCCCTCGAAAAGGTGGCTGCGGAAGTCGGTGCGGAGTCCATAGCATACCACATTGGCTCCGAAATCGTCTACTATACGGGCAAGCTCATCAACCTGCGCCGAGGTGAGAAACTGCGCCTCGTCAACAAGAATCCAGTCGATTATGCTGTCAGATGACTGCAGTATACGTTCTGCCAGGCGATATATGTTGGTGTCACCCTCTATCAGGTAGCACTGCCGCTCGATTCCTATGCGTGAGCGTATGACATTGCTGCCTTCGCGGGTATCGACAGCCGGTTTGAAGCATACGTAATTGAGTCCACGCTCTTCAAAGTTGTAAGCCTGGGTAAGTAGCAGGGCGGTTTTTGCCGAGCCCATGGTGCCATATCGGAAGTAGAGTTTGCCTTTGCGGTTCATGAATGCAAATTTAGCAACAATAATCTGAAGCCAATTGCGAAAAAAATAAAAAAACGCCTAACTCTGTTTGCGAATTTTCAACACCACAATCCGGCGGGTTGCATCCGTCACCGGGTAGTGCGATGAAGCGCGTAGCCCTGCTACCCATAATATCCGGTCGTCTTTCGTCACTATCGGTATGCCGGATTTGCGGTCGACCGGTACTTTGGCATCGGTAAAGATATCGCTTACTTTTTTTGACCCGCGCATACCGTATGGTTTGATACGGTCGCCTTTCTGCCATGGACGGACCGTGAGTGGTGCGCCATCAAGTACTGATATGTCGAAATAAGCTTCGCTTCCGTCACGTACCGGCTGGAACTCTTCGCGTGGGATTATTGACATCTCGATATCGCTGTCCGATACCTTTTCCTCTTGGGAGGCACGGCGGAGCATGCCATGGTCAAGAATGAATGTTGCTTCCGGTGTGACATACTTCTGCCCGGAAAGAGCCGCAGCCGAGCATATTGACTCAGCCTGAGAGTAGGATAGCCCCATCGGCTTCAGATATTCGAAAAGCAGGAGTGCGGCTTTGTCGTTCTGCTCCTTCGTCAGACGGCTTATGTTGATGCCCTCCTCTGAGTTGTAGCCCTCCATTTTTTCGTTTATAAGCGCGTTGTACAGCGCTTCGTTGGCCTGCAGATGGCGCAATGTTGCAGCTATGGCATTTGAGGCGCCCGGAAATTCGTTGTTGATAGCAGGTAGAATCAGATTTCTGATTTTATTGCGCTTATAGTCATTTGTCAGGTTCGTACTGTCAGTGATGAAGGGAATGCCCCGGTAAGCAAGATACTGTTCAACGTCAGTGCGCGATGTAGCGAGCATAGGGCGCACTATGCCAGTATCATTGCGCGGTGCCATTCCTGATAGCCCGTGCAGGGAGGTGCCCCGCAGCAGATTGAGGAAAAAAGTCTCGATATTGTCGTCCGAATGATGGGCCACGGCTATGGCCTGTGCGTCTGTTGTCGATTTCAGTTCTTCAAACCATTCGTAGCGCAGCTGCCGGCATATCATCTCTATCGAACCGCCGTTTTCGGTCCGATATGCATGTACATCGAAATCCTTCAGATGGAAATCGGCACCCAGACTTTGGGCTATCATACGCGCATGGTGCTCATCGCGCATGCTCTCTTCGCCGCGCAGATGAAAATTGCAGTGAGCGGCCACACACCGGTAGCCCAATGCAGTAAGTGCAGCAAGCAGGGCCACCGAGTCGGCCCCTCCGCTAAGTGTGGCAATTACAGGCTTGTCAGATGTGGGATCAAGGAGATGATTGGCTGCAATTGACTGCTCGATGCTGAGTTCAAACGGGTGGCGGTTCATCGGAATGTGACCATGCGGTTGAATATGAAGTTGGCTCCGGTATATACCATCATGCCTATGAGTGTGGCAACTGCGTAGCCGCTGAGCAGGAATCCCGGGAGCTGCCATGACATATCCTGCAGGGGTGTCAGCTCGGTGAGTGTCCACGTCACGGCAAACTGCAGAACGTAGCATATTCCAAACCCTATGCAAAATTTCAGGGCTTCGCGCATCATATTGTTATGTGAGCGGAAAACCCACAGCTTGTTCCATATAAAGGAGTTTATGAATCCGGCCACATAACCTGCCGCGTTTGAAATCCATGGATTGACATGAAACAGTCCCTTGCATATGAATATAATGCCGAGAGTGAGAAGCGTATTCATCATGCCCACTGCAGCATAGCGGCTGAACTGCAGGGCTGTGTCGATATGATGGCGTGATATTCTCTTCATGTTTGTAGCGGCTATTGCTTGGAATAGTAGCGGCATACTTCCGTCAGGCCGCAGTTGAGGCAGTCGGGTCGGCGCGCCTTGCATATATATCGGCCGTGCAATATCAGCCAGTGATGGGCCCGGGCGATAAGCTCTTCCGGGATATGACTCACAAGCTCACGTTCCGTCTGCAACGGGGTGCGGCTGTCTGTGGTCAGCCCGATGCGCTCGCTTACTCTGAACACATGTGTGTCGACAGCCATAGCTGCTTTGTCGAACACTACCGAGAGTATCACATTGGCAGTCTTGCGGCCAACGCCTGGTATTGTGATAAGCGAATCTATGTCGGATGGCACCTGGCCGCCAAATTCGTTGACGAGCGCACGGGCCATTCCGGCAAGATTCTTCGCTTTATTGTTAGGGTAGGACACCGATTTGATATATGGGAATATATCGTCGGGCGTGGCTGATGCCATGGCCTCAGGTGTCGGGTATGCCTCGAAAAGGGCAGGCGTCACCATATTGATCCGCTTGTCGGTACATTGAGCTGACAATATCACCGCCACCAGAAGCTGATAGGGGTTCTGATAGTGCAGCTCGGTGACCGGTGCCGGCTGGGTCAACTGAAACCATTCAATGGTACGTCGGTAACGCTCTTCAGTGGTCATTGCTGTCTGTTAGCGTGCGCTCTGGAATTCTTCGAGGAAGCGACGGTCATTTTCCGAGAACATGCGGAGGTCCTTCACCTGGTATTTCAGGTTGGTGATGCGTTCAACGCCCATGCCAAGGGCAAATCCGCTATAACGGCGTGAGTCAATGCCACAAGCGTCAAGCACGTTGGGATCCACCATGCCGCAGCCAAGAATTTCCACCCATCCTGTGTGCTTGCAGAACGAACATCCCTTACCGCCGCAAAGATTGCAGGATATATCCATTTCAGCCGATGGCTCGGTGAAGGGGAAGTAGCTGGGGCGCAGGCGGATGCTTGTCTGCGGTCCGAACATTTCACGGGCAAAGTAGAGAAGTGTCTGCTTGAGGTCGGCGAACGATACGTTTTCATCCACGTAAAGAGCCTCTACCTGATGGAAGAAGCAGTGGGCACGGGCCGATATCGCTTCGTTGCGGTAAACGCGTCCGGGGCAGATGATGCGGATAGGTGGCTGGGTGTGCTCCATGACACGACTCTGTACTGACGATGTGTGGGTACGGAGCAGAACGTCAGGATTGCGCTGTATAAAGAAGGTGTCCTGCATGTCGCGTGCGGGATGGTCAGCAGCGAAGTTAAGCGATGAAAATACATGCCAGTCATCCTCTATCTCAGGTCCTTCGGCTACGGTGAATCCGAGGCGTGAGAAGATGGATATGATTTCGCCGCGTACTATTGACAGCGGATGACGTGAACCGAGAGGAAGGGGAGCCGCAGTACGGGTCAGATCAAGTGTCGGATCGATATTCTCCACGCTGTCAAGCGACTCGCGCAGGCCATTGATTTTGTCTGTGGCAAAGTTTTTAAGTTCGTTGAGCGCCTGGCCAATCATGCGCTTTTCCTCTGCGGGAACAGTGCGGAAGTCATTGAAAAGCAGTGACACCGAGCCTTTCTTGCTGAGATATTTAATTCGCAGTGCCTCCACCTCTTCAGGAGTGGATGCTGTCAGAGATTCAATCTCTGCTTTAAGAAGATTTATCTTTTCAATCATTGTTCGAACGTTTGAGCCGTCAAAGTTACAAAAAAATTACCTGCGTACCAACACATACTCACCCGATGGACCGGGCTTGAGCACATTGTAGCGTTTCAGAGCATATCCTTTCTGCGAGGCTTCGCCAGAGAGCGGAGCTCCGTAGCGGAATATATCGTAGGTGCTACCGCATTTCTTGCATACCGCCACATTGGTTTCACGGTCAACGGCGATGCGTATGTCGCGTTTCAGCTCTACGGGGCATGCCATGTCATAAGCCTGAAGTTCGCCGAGATAGTCGCCTACTATCACTACTCCTCCAAAGCCTGTCTGTGAAAGGGCGGTGTAGGGGAATCCGGCTGGTTGGCGTGAATCTTTTATGAAATACTCGTAGTCCGTCGCACCCCCCACTCCATATTTTTCCCATATTCCGGAGGTGACAAAGGATATCTCAACCGGAACAGGAGGTATGCGGTCATCGTCAACAGTATGGCAGGATATTAATGACGGGGTGCCGGCCAATATTGCCAGCACCCCGGGTAATATACGTTTTATCATGCAAAGAACACGGTTATCAGTTCGCTGAACTTGTCAGCGGCTTCCTGAAGCTTTCCGCCTACCATGGGGCGGAGCATAGCCGGTATGTCGACATCGATTTCCGATGATATGCGTGTGGCCTCAGGTGAGGTAGCTTCAAGGTGAATGGCTATTCCGAACGGAACCGGGCTCTGCTTTGCGGCAAGGCGCACCAGATTCGGTTCGTGGCGTTCGGTTACGGCGAAGCATATCTCACCTACCGGAGCTGTGTTTATTATAATGGCGTCATCGGTGAAGCGGACATCGCCGAGCTTTTCACGGGCTTCTGCCGGAAGCGACTCAAGCTTGTCCTGATATGCGCCGATATTACTGATTTTGCTATATACCTGTTCTATGGGCTGATTTACTTCAGCCGGTTTACCTTTGTAGATTGACATTTCTTAGAGGGTTATTATTTGCCCGGAGCCCAGTTGGCCGGATCTCTGCGCCATTCTTTGAGAGTGGCAAGATCCTCTTCGCGGATATAGTTTGTGGCAAGGGCTGCTTCGAGCATTGAATTATAGTTGCTTAATGTTATGATGTTGACCGCAGCATCGCTGAAACGCTTCTCTGCAATCGGGAATCCATAGGTGAATATGGCGGCCATACCTACAACCTCACAGCCTGCGGCACGGATAGCCTCGACAGCCTTGAGGCTGCTTCCGCCGGTAGAGATGAGGTCCTCGATTACCACCACTTTCTGACCGGGCTTCAGGTTGCCTTCAATCAGATTTTCAAGGCCGTGATCCTTGGGGGTAGAGCGTACGTATACGTAGGGGAGTCCGAGAGTGTCAGCGACGAGTGCACCCATAGCAATGGCTCCGGTGGCTACTCCGGCTATTGCATCGGGCATGTCGAAATTCTCAAGAATCATACGGCACATCTCTACTTTGATGAAGCTGCGTATGTCGGGATATGACAATGTCTTGCGATTGTCAGTATATATAGGTGAATTCCATCCTGACGCCCATGTGAACGGAAGCTCAGGTTGTAATTTTATTGCGCTGATTTTCAGTAATTTCTCTGCTAAAAGACGGTCGATTTGCTTCATGGATGTAGAAATGAAATAAAATTATATACTGTGGCCTGGTTCATGTTTTGCCGTGTGGTGAGTGCACAAACCGGCCATTATTATTTTGCAAAGTTAACGAATGCGCTTAAAATGACAATAAAATTAATATTTCAATATAGTTACAAATTCTTAAATTTGCACCCTGCAAGTAAACTTTTGCTCCTCTTTTCCGTCATATGATAAAATAATGTATAAAAATTAAGTAGCCATGAAGAAAATTATGATTAGTGCTATGATGGCGTTAGCCATGATCGCATCGCCAATAGCAGAGGTGTCAGCACAAGGACAGCGTGGCGGTGTACGTGACCGCAGCAAAGTGGAAAATGGCTCACGTGGCAATAGACGTCCAGGAAACAAAGTATCATCAGATAACAAGCACAACGGATTGCGTCCCGGTGGAGGCAACCAGAACGGCAACCACAATGGCAATCACAATGGCTTGCGTCCCGGTGGAGGCAACCAGAACGGTAACCACAATGGCAATCACAATGGCCTGCGTCCCGGTGGAGGTAACCACAACGGCAACCACAATGGGCTGCGTCCCGGCGGTGGAAAGCCTGGCAACGGTCGCCCCGGGGTAGGTAATCGTCCCGGTAATTCACATGGGTGGCATCCGGGTGGACCTGCACATGTACCGGTATTGCGCCCCGGAGCTTCCCGTCCGCCTGTTATGGCTCGGCCCCACCGTCCCGGATTGGCTCCAAGGCGTCCTTTCTATCGTCCGGTACCTCCGGCTGCATGGCGGCCGGTCCGCAGAATCAGCCTTTGGTCCGATATACTTGGTATAACGGTAGGGATGACTGTAAATACAGCTATTGACCGGTTGCTCTATGGCGGATACACGATTGACGGATATGGTTCGAATGAAGTATATCTGCGTAATGTACCTCAATTCGATTTCTACTGGCCTGATGCTACGATGTACTATGGCCCCGGCGGCTTCATAGGATCGCGTTTCTTCTATTCGACCGTAGGCTATGATATGTCACGTTACCGCGATGTCTACAACGTACTGTGTGGGCGGTTCGGAATGCCTGTCAATGTCAACGGATCTGAGGTGACATGGTATGGTACAGGCAATCAGTATGTGACCCTTGATTTTACAGCATCGTTCACTGATGCAGGACAGCGCTACTTCACGACGCTCAGCATAGGAGTGTGATTTTAACAAAGTTAAAATGTCAGAGGCCCGAACTTAATTCGGGCCTCTGCTGTTTTACAGTAGACAAACAACAAATACGGGAGCGAGCAAGGTCTAATAAAGGTCTAATAAAAGAAATTCGAACCAACAGGGCATTCGCTTTCATTTTGCTGAGTAAACACAATTAAAATAACACACTCAAAATTATCAGACAATGATTGACAAGACTTTTCGTGATGGCGATGCCAAATCAGAAACTTTTGCAACGAATGCAATGCTTCAACCTTCTCCCGTTGACACAATACCTGACGGGCCTACTACTCCGGAAGTAGCATACCAGATGGTAAAAGATGAAACTTTTGCGCAGACACAGCCCCGTCTGAACCTTGCCACTTTCGTAGGCACCTATATGGACGAGTATGCTACCCGTCTGATGAATGAAGCTATCAATATCAACTATATCGACGAGACGGAGTATCCCCGTATTGCTGTGATGAATGCCAAGTGTATCAACATCATGGCCAATCTGTGGCATACTCCTGAGACAGCCAAGTGGAAGACAGGCGCCCTTGCCATAGGCTCTTCCGAGGCATGTATGCTTGGCGGTGTGGCTGCCTGGATCCGATGGCGTGAACGCCGTAAAGCCGAAGGCAAGCCCTATGACAAGCCTAACTTCATCATTTCTACCGGCTATCAGATTGTATGGGAAAAATTTGCCCAGTTATGGCAGATTGAGATGCGTACCGTGCCTCTGACCATTGAAAAGACTACCCTTGACCCGCAGGCTGTGATTGACCTGTGCGATGAAAACACTATCTGTGTTGTGCCTATCCAGGGTGTGACATGGACCGGACTGAACGATGATGTGGCTGCGATTGACGCCGCGCTTGATGAATACAACGCCAAGACTGGTTACAATATTCCTATCCATATCGATGCTGCTTCGGGTGGCTTCATTCTGCCGTTCCTGAATCCTGACCTCAAGTGGGACTTCCGCCTGAAGTGGGTTTACTCCATCAGTACATCAGGTCATAAGTACGGCCTTGTTTATCCGGGCCTCGGTTGGGTAGTATGGCGTGACAAGAAGTATCTGCCGAGCGAAATGTCGTTCAGTGTCAACTATCTCGGTGCTGAGATTCAGCAGGTAGGTCTTAACTTCTCTCGTCCTGCCGCTCAGATCCTGGGTCAGTACTATCAGTTTATACGCCTTGGATTCGAGGGCTATAAGGAAGTACAGTTCAACACTATGACCGTAGCGAAATATCTGCATAGCAAGATCGGCAGCATGCCGCAGTTTACCAACTATTCCGATGAAGTTGTCAATCCGCTGTTCTGCTGGTACATGACTCCGGAACATGAGAAGACTGCACGCTGGACCCTGTTCGATCTTCAGGATAAGCTGGCTCAGAAGGGATGGATGGTTCCTGCCTATACGATGCCTGCCAATATCGAGAATGTAGTGGTGATGCGTATAGTATGTAAGTATGGATTCAGCCGTGATATGGCCGACCAGCTCCTTGGCGACATCGAGGCTGCCGTGGCTGAACTCGACAAGCTCGAATATCCTACCACTTCGCGTATAGCCATGGAAAAGAATGTTCCTCTGGAGGTTAAGTTCAACCACACCGGGCGTCCCATGCAGCAGAAGAAATAATCTAATACTCTGCAGAAGACACAAATTGTCAATATAACGTGATGCGCGCCGACCTTAAAGCAAGGCCGGCGCGTCTGTTGACAGCGAGATCCATACTCTAAAAATAAATAAAAAATATACTTACGGAGTAAATTGTTTTTGACGCATGAACTTCATTCGGTATCTTTGCATGAATTTTTCAGTGACTATGAATAGCAACATCATAAAGATTCTTTTCCTTGCCATCATTACGGTAATTCTTCCTGTTGAAGCCTTGGCCGCATCTCCCGGAGCAGCGGCGGTATCGGCTCCGCATGTGGTGATATTGGGCGACTCCAATACATCGATAGGTGGGGATATGTGTGATAACCCCAAGGGGTGGAACAAATGGTTTGCCGAGCAGTTTGATTCAAAGAGCTGCCGGAGCTATGCACGTAGTGGCGCCACATGGACCCACACCAAGTCGACACGTCGCAATCCGGAGCAGAACACCGGGCGGCTGGCTGATGATAATGTGGTGTTCAATCAGATAGTACGTCTTATCGAGGCTTATAATTCCGGTAAGCAGCCTGCTCCGGATCTGGTGCTTATAGCGGCGGGTACGAATGACGCATGGTTCGATACCAAACGTCCCGGACTACTATCGCGTACAGCCAGCGATGCATTGAATATTGTGACTACCGACAGTGTATCGCGCCATGATCCGGCATCGCTTACATCGCTTGCCGAAGCTGTGGTGTATGACTGTATGATGTTATGCGAGGCTTTCCCGGAAACACGTATTATAATCCTTACCCCGATGCAGTCGACACAGATATCGGCCGACAAGCTTGAACGTGTGGCTGGTGTGCTTGAGGATTGTTCCGCAGCGCTCGGCATAGCGGTGATCAGGCAGGATAAGGAGCTCCCCATTAGGAGTGAGGATGAGAGAGTGAAGCGCCACTACACCTATGACGGTACGCATACCTCAGTGGCGGGTGCGAAAGAGAACGGTACCATCCTTGCCCAACGAATTCGCGAACTCCTCGCCACACAGTAAAATATTTTATCACATTTCTTGAAATGGTATTTTCCGATCTTTTTTTTCTGTTTGTATTTCTTCCAGCTTTCATTCTGATTTATTCGCTTTGCGCGCTTGTCGATTCAAAGCGTTCCGGCCGACTGGGACACCCGGTGCTGACCATGAAGAATGCGGCACTTGTCATATTCTCCCTTATTTTTTATTCATGGGGCGAGCCTGTATATGTGTTTCTGATGGTTATTACCGTACTGCTGAACTATCTGTCGGCTATGGTTATGACGCGGAGCCAGAGGTTGCGCAAAGTTGCGTTCATTGCCGGGCTTGTGGCGAATTTAGCCGTGCTCGGGTCATTTAAGTACCTTGCGTTCTTTGCCGGTATACTGAATAGCATAGGAATCGGTGTCCCGGTGCCTGAGATAGCGCTTCCCATAGGTATAAGCTTCTATGTGTTTCAGAGCATAAGCTATCTGGTGGATGTGTACCGCAACGACTCGCCTGCACAGCGCCGGTATGCCGATCTGCTGCTCTATATATCCATGTTCCCACAGCTGATAGCAGGACCGATAGTGCGATATGACACTGTGGCGCGTGAGATTAACAACCGCACTGTCACTGCCGGCGATATTGCCGACGGATCATTCCGCTTCCTTATAGGACTTGGTAAAAAGGTGATTCTTGCCAATCAATTCTCAGAGATAGTTGACCAGTTCCTGAAGAACGGGATTGATGACATCACCACTGCCGGAGCCTGGATAGGCATCATAGCATTCACATTCCAGATTTACTTCGACTTCTCAGGCTACAGCGATATGGCCATAGGACTCGGTCGCTGCCTCGGGTTTCATTTCCGGGAGAATTTCAATCATCCCTACTGCTGCACATCCATCACCGATTTCTGGCGCCGCTGGCACATATCGCTCGGAAGTTTCTTCCGCGACTATGTATATATACCGCTCGGAGGCAACCGCAGCCGATGGTTTCTAAACATACTGATTGTATGGTTCCTGACCGGAATGTGGCATGGCGCGAGCTGGAATTTCATCATATGGGGACTTTATTTCGGCTTGATAGTCATGGTGGAGAAATTCACGCTCCTACCTGTCCATCACCGCATACCGCGTCCGTTGCTGCACGTCTACTCACTGCTGCTTATAGTGATAGGCTGGGGCATATTCTATTTTGACGATATGGGGGATATGGGCAAGTTCTTCCACGCTTTTGCCGGAGGAGCCTATGACGGATTTGACATAACTGTGGAGGGAGCAGTGTTTGACCGCTTCTGGCTATGGATAGCTGCCATAATCTTCTGTATGCCCACACGCCGATTCATCTCTTCGCTTCCCGGCCGGATCATGCCGGAAAGTTCGTCGGCAGTGATGTCGCTTTCGCTCGTTACCCGCGTGGTCCTGTCGGCGGCCATACTGCTTATAAGTGTGGCTATGCTTGTGGGAGCCACTAACAATGCATTCTTATATACACGTTTCTAATGAAAAATCTATCAATACTGTTTATCTCAGCATTAATAAGTATGCCGGTATCGGCGCAGGCACCTGATGAGGCCGATGCGTGGTTTGAACATGCGTTCGGACAGCAGACCTCTGATGAGGGTGGCCATGGCGGCGACATCGCAGTCCCTGAGCTATTTGCCCCGGAGGGATATGAATATGTCAATACGCTTACCGATTCACTCCCTTATCGCAAAGGTAAGAGCAATATCATACTCGTAGGCGCCCCGGGAGAGGTCCGTGCCATGCAGCCTTTCAGCTGGAGCAATGAGAGTGTGAAGCGCTATGCTGATGTAGCTAATCTGTATGCTTCGCATTTCGGTCCTGACGTGCGTGTTTATTGTATGCCGATTCCCCTTGCTTCGGCCTACTATGCCCCCTCGGCGGCATCGCAGATTACCCGTCCGCAGCATGACGCCATTAAGAAGATGTTTACATATCTTGATGATGATGTGACCGGAGTGGATGTCTATCCCATCCTCGGCGAACATGCCGCTGAGCCGATATATTCACGCACTGACCATCACTGGGCACCGTTAGGAGCCTACTATGCGGCATCGCAGCTTGCCGCTGCCGCGGGAGTGCCGTTTCTGACGCTGGACAATTACGATGAGCATGTGGTGCCCGATTATGTAGGTACCATGTACAGGTTCTCCGGTGATGTCTCGGTCAAGAACTCGCCTGAGGATTTTGTATACTATACTCCGCGCGGTGTGGAATACAAGACGACCTATATCACCTACGGAACCCGTGGACTGAACGTGACATCGGAAAGCGAGCCGAAGGAGGGTAAATTCTTCCTTCCGTTCAAAGGAGTCAGCACCTACTGTACTTTCATGGGGGGCGATTCTAAGGTGACGAAGGTTGAGACAGATGCCGGGGTTCCACGTCGGTTGCTGATATTGAAGGACAGCTTCGGCAATGCCATTCCGGGCTACCTGTTTGCCTCGTTTGAGCAGATACATGTGGTAGATTGCCGCTACTTTACCAAGAATCTGACCGATTATGTTCACGACAACGGTATCACCGATATCGTGTTCTGCAATAATCTCGGTCATGCTACGGTAGAACGCACTACGTCCACTCTTGCCAAATATCTTAATCAGTAAATATAACGAATTGTTTTCAGATGAAACACGAGCATATCTTTATTGTGGTTATTTCCATAATGTTCTGTGTGCTGACTGCTGTGTTTATTTTGTTTCCGCGCAGTACTTTCTCGGAGCTTGAACGTAGGGAACTGGCTGTTTTCCCTGAGTTTGACCGGAGCCGTCTGGCCGATGGCTCGTACACACGCGATGTATCGGCATGGTTCAGCGATACGGAGCCTATGCGCGACCGCTTCATGCTTCTGCATCTGAAACTCAAGGATATCATGGCACTTAAGCTCGGAGCCGACAGTGACTATGTGGCGTTTCATGCCGCCGAACCGATAGTGGAGGAGCCCTCCGATGAAGAGCTCGAACGCCGCAACCGTGACATAGGGGAGTATGAGAACACCCTGACGGAGGATGCGCATACCAAGGTGGCCAATGCCGGAATTGTCATACTCGGCAGCGGCCCCGAAGTAAGGGCACTGATGGCTTATGGCGGCAATGAGAAAGGGGGCGGCCCGTTTGCTGACGCGGTCAACCGCTATAAAAAGCATTTTGGCAAGGATGTCAATGTGTATTGTATGGTGATACCCACTGCCGGAGAGTATTATGCTCCTGCCAAGGTGCGCAACCGCATCAAGCCTCAGTTACCTACCATAAGAAATATCTACTCGCTGTTGTCTGATTCGGTAAAGGCTGTTGATGTGTATTCCGTGCTTGGCAATCATGCCTCCGAACCGATATATCTGCGCACTGACCACCATTGGTCACCGCTGGGGGCCTACTATGCGGCAGAGAAGTTTGCTGAAGTGGCAAAAGTGCCGTTCCGGAAGCTTGACGAATATGACCGTAAGGTTGTGCCCGGATTTGTGGGCACAATGTATGGCTATTCCAAGGATATATCGGTTAAGAACGCACCGGAGGATTTTGTATATTACACTCCGCGTGACACAACTTACGAAGCTACGTTTGTCAATTTCGCTCTTGACAAATCGTTTAAGATCACAGGTGAATCAGCTCCGCATAAAGCTCCGTTTTTCCGGTCATACCCCAAGTCGCCAGGCATGGCCTACAGCAGCTTCATGGGCGGCGATGCCATGATTGTGAAGGTGCGCACCGGAGTAGGCAACGGACGGCGTCTGGCTATAATGAAGGACAGTTTCGGCAATGCCGTGCCGGCCTATCTGTTCGGCTCGTTTGAGGAGGTCCATGTGCTTGACTTCCGGTATTTCCCGCGGAATGTGGTGAAATATGTCAGGGATAACGGCATAACTGACTTCGTGTTCATCAACAACATATTCAACGCCTACTCCGATGGTGTGGCCAAATCATATCGTGAAATGCTCACACATAAGTAGCCGGTGATTGAAAATTTCTATGTATATTTGCAAAAATAACAAACCAATGGAAAACATGAATATTCCTCCTTTGAAATTTCGCCCCATACTGAAAAGTGCTATCTGGGGTGGTGAGAAGATAGCCCCTCTTAAGGGCATAGTGACCGACCAGAAGCAGATAGGCGAAAGTTGGGAAATATCAGGTGTCAAGGGAAATGAATCAGTGGTTGACAACGGTCCTGATGCCGGTCTGACACTTCCCCAGATGATAGAGAAGTATGGCGCGGCACTTGTAGGCGAGTACAATTTTGAGAAGTTCGGGACCACATTCCCGCTTCTTATAAAGATTATTGATGCTGCCGGCGATCTTTCGCTTCAGGTGCATCCTGATGACGAGCTGGCTCAGAAGCGTCATAATTCGCTTGGCAAGACTGAGATGTGGTACATTGTCGATACCGAGCCTGATGCTGTGATATGCGCAGGCCTTGAAAAGAATATCACCCCTGATGAATATGTGGCTAAGGTGGCTGACAATTCTCTGATGGATGTCGTGGCTCATCATAAGTCAAAACCCGGCGATGTGTTTTTCCTCCCTGCCGGACGAATCCACAGCATAGGCGCAGGCAATCTGTTGGTAGAGGTTCAGGAAACCTCTGACGTAACTTACCGAATATACGATTTCGGACGTGTGGATGCCAAGACAGGAAAGCCGCGTGAACTTCACGTAGATCTTGCCAAGGATGCTATTGATTATACAGTATACCCCTCGTACGTCACCAAACCGGGAGCTTCACTTGATGGAGTTCAGGAGCTTGTATCATGCTCGCATTTCTCGGTATATCGTATTGTGGTTGAAGGAGAGAAGAAATTACATCCGGTAATCAAGTCATTCTCCACCATGACCTGTATAGAGGGTGAGCTTGAGGTAACCGACGACCGTGGCAATCAGATAACCCTGCGTGCCGGTGAAAGCTGTCTTGTTCCGGCAATGGCTACTCTGATTGAGCTTAAGGGTAACGGTGTTCTTATCAACTCCTTCAACGAAGCAGTCTGATCAGATAATCCAAAACTGAAAATAACAGAAGGCCATACTTGATTTGCTCAGGTATGGCCTTCCTTATTTCGATTAAGCGTAGTGCTTTTCCGCTGTAGTATAGGGCGAAAATTGCTTTATCCGCGTGAAGCCTTGCGGTAAAGCAGTACGGCTATTATCAGATATATTACATTCGGTATCCACATGGCTATTCTCGGAGAGGTGTAGCCCGATACCGCGAACGATGATGTGACTGTCATAAACACGATATAGCCGAAGCTCAGCACCAGGCCGATGGCTATATTGATGCCCATTCCGCCTTTTACCTTGCGCGAGGACAGTGACATGCCTATGATAGTGAGGATAAATGCTGCTGCCGTCATGGCATACCGGCGTTCATATTCAATCTCAAAATTCTTGATGTTGCCCATTCCGCGTTCTTTCTGGCGCGATATGTAGCCGGCAAGGTCGGGCGATGTCATGGTCTCATGGTCCTTTTGACCTATAAGGAAGTCACGCGGCTCGATAGGGATGATGGTGTCCAGTTTTGTACCCCGACGTATTATTTCGCGTGTACCCTTGAAGTCGCGTATCATATAGTCGCGCACCTGCCAGCGGTGAAGCGAGTCATAGCGTATGGTCTGTGCCGTGAGTCGCGACACGAGTTTCTTGTCCTTGAATGACTCAAGTGAGAATTTGTAGCCAGTGCGGGCGATGTTATCGTAGCGGCTCATATATGCTATCTCGCCTTTTCCTACCTGCAGCTGTATGTTGGTGCCGTAGTCCACACGCTTGTTCTTGACATAGGTGTTCTGGAAATCAAGTCGCTTGACGTTGGCCGGCGGAATCACGTAGGCGCTCAGCACGTAAGTGCCGGCGGCGATTACCGTAGCTGAGACCAGATACGGACGCAGCAGCCGCCTGAAGCTCATGCCGGATGACATCATGGCGATGATCTCCGAATTGTCGGCCAGTTTGGAGGTGAAGAATATCACGGCAATGAATGTGAATAGCGGGCTGAACTGGTTGGCAAAGTAGGGGAGGAAGTTGACGAAATAGTCAAATATCGTGGCCTTCAGCGGGGCTTTAAGAAATGCGTCAAGCTTCTCGTTGATGTCAAACATCACCGTGATGGCAAGAATCAGAATGATGGCGAATATATATGTGCCGAGGAATTTTCTGATTATGTATCCGTCAAGAATCTTGAATGGGCTTCGTAATTTCATTATAGTCGCTGTGACATACGTTGTACCATATCGGCTTTCCATGTGGCGAAGTCGCCTTCCATTATATGGCGGCGTGCCTCGCGGGTGAGCCATAGATAGAATGCAAGGTTGTGTATTGATGCTATCTGCATGGCCAGAAGCTCCTGACTGATGAACAGATGGCGCAGATACGCCTTGGTATACACGCGGTCGACATAGCTCGGACCGTCAGGATCAATGGGGGAGAAGTCGTCGGCCCACTTGCGGTTGCGCATGTTCATGGTGCCGTTGGCCGTGAACAGCATTCCGTTGCGTCCGTTGCGGGTAGGCATCACGCAGTCCATCATATCCACTCCGCGGTCAATAGCTTCGAGGATATTGATCGGTGTGCCCACCCCCATAAGATATCGGGGCTTGTCAGTAGGTAATATGTCGTTGACTACTTCAATCATTTCATACATCACCTCTGTAGGCTCGCCTACGGCAAGGCCGCCGATGGCGTTGCCGTCAGCTCCGAAATCGGCCACATATTTGGCCGATTCGCGGCGAAGGTCGGCAAATGATGCGCCCTGTACTATGGGGAAGTAGGCTTGTGAGTATCCGTAGAGTCCTTCGGTTTCGGTGTAGCGTTTCCACCCTCGTGCCAGCCAGCGGTGGGTAAGGGCAAGCGAGCGTGTGGCGTAGGAACGGTCGCAGTCGCCGGGAGGACATTCGTCAAGAGCCATCATGATATCGGCACCTATGGCGCGCTCGATATCTACCACTCCTTCGGGTGTGAACAGATGCTTTGATCCGTCAATATGGGAGCGGAAGTGTGCTCCCTCTTCAGTCAGTTTTCTATTGGCTGACAATGAAAACACCTGGAAGCCACCGCTGTCAGTAAGGATGGGACGTTCCCATCCGTTGAAACGGTGCAGGCCGCCGGCGCGTTGCAGTATGTCGATTCCGGGACGGAGGTACAGATGATAGGTGTTGCCGAGAATAATCTGTGCGTTGATATCATCGCGGAGTTCATGCTGATGCACACCTTTGACACTGCCCAGAGTGCCGACAGGCATAAACACGGGAGTGAGTATCTCCCCGTGGTCGGTGGTTATCTTTCCGGCGCGGGCTGCCGTACCGGAAGCTGTAGCTTGCAGATTAAATTCCATGATGCAAAGTTACGAATAAGTGCGGATAGTGAAAGCAAAAATGTCCGCTATTTGCCGCATTGAGGTGTATTTGGGTTTATGAAATCCTGAGAGTGTCATGGAATGCGGTGGTAAATCTTATTTGTTATGCAAAATATGCAGTTAAGTATATCGTTATCCATATACGCCTGGTAAATATTTGAACTATGGTGGACAATCTGCGGTTCTAATCTTGAAATTACGTGTATCTTTATGGGAAAATATAGGATATTGATAGTCGATGATGAAGAGGCATTGCGTTACGGACTTCAGACATATCTGGATATGGAAGGCTATGACACTGATTCGGTGTCAAGTGCGGAGGAAGCTTTGTCGCTGAATCTAAGTGAATATGACCTTATATTGCTCGATATTATGATGTCGGGAATGAGCGGTACGGATATGGCGAAAATAATGAAGCAGAATCCGGTTACCGCTGATATCCCTGTCATATTCCTTACGGCTAAGGATTCTGATAATGATATGGTGTCGGGGCTTAATATCGGTGCCGATGATTATATCGCAAAGCCATATTCTATAAAAAATGTTCTGGCAAGGATTGCCGCAGTGTTACGCCGGTGTAAGCCAAAGCCGGTTTCGGATATTGTATGCAACCGCTCAACACTTGTGTGCACTGTCGATGGGAAGGCTATCCGCCTTCCGAGGAAGGAATTTGAATTATTAGCTCTTTTTCTTGAGCATCCCGGCCGGATATTTACAAGAGAGGAACTACTGGACCGTATATGGCCTGAGAATACGTTCATCGCGGATCGTTCCATAGATGTGCATATAACCAGACTACGTGGGAAAATAGCTCCATACGGAAAGAATATAATTACCCGTTCAGGATATGGCTATGGCTGGCAGGATTAGATTATCATTTCATCAGAGGGTATTCTTCTATCTTCTGCTTTTGTGCTGGATGCTTGTAGCCGCATTTCTGATATTCCAGTATCAGAGAGAGAAGACGTTCCGTTCCGAATTATTGAATATGGAATTGCAGATGCATAACGACCGCTTGATTGATGATATGCAGCGGGGCGAAAGCATCGATGCTGTCACCAAGCGTATCGTTACTCCAATACCGGGACTGCGTATCACATTGATTGACAGTAGTGGTAGGGTAATGTATGATAATAATGACAGGATTATGACGCCGGTTGGCAATCATAACAACAGGCCTGAAGTAGTCAAGGCCCGGCAGAAAGGTATGGGTTATTCTGTCGGCAGAAAGTCAGAAAGCGATGATACAGAGTATTTTTATTCAGCTACACTTGCCGGCAATGGCTCTGTAATCAGGAGTGCCGCACCATATAATCATTCTCTGGAGGATTTTCTGCGGGCTGACAGGACTTTCATATGGATAATGCTTGCTATAACCGTTATGGTAAGCATGATGGGTTATATCATAGCCAGAAAGATATCCACAAGCATCATTAACCTGAGCAACTTTGCAAAGAAAGCGAGCCGGGGAGAGCGCATTTATGACTCCTGGAATTTCCCGCATGACGAACTGGGTAATATAGCCGGGAATATAGTGAATATGTATGTACAGCGTGAGCGTAGCCATCAGGAGGCATTGAAAGAGGAACGCGAAAAGATACGGCTGAAAAAGCAGCTTACCAATAATATCAACCATGAGCTTAAGACACCTGTGGCATCAATCAAGATTTGTGCTGAGCTCATGCGCGATCATCCTGAACTGTCGGCAGAGAAACGTGCTGAATTTATAAGTCGAATCTGCATGGCGGCCGATCGGTTGAGTTCCATGCTGAATGATGTGGCGTATATCACAAGGATGGATGATGGCACGAGTGTCATTGAAAAAGAGGATTTGGAGCTGAGCGAATTGGTTGAGTCTGTTGCCGAAAACGAGCGATTGCGTACCGATATGACAATAACGGTGAACGTCCCCAGTATCAGAATCAAGGGGAACAGGCAGCTTTTGGAATCGGTGTTCCGTAATCTGATTGATAACGCGATAATGTATAGCGGAGGAACTGAAATTAAGATTTCGGCTGATGAAAAGGGTAATTTCGTTGTACGGGACAACGGATGCGGCATTCCTGACGAACATCTCCCATATATTTTTGAGCGTTTTTATCGGGTAGATAAAGGGCGGTCACGCGAAAGCGGTGGTACCGGTCTGGGGCTTTCCATTGTGAAGAATGCCATTGCTATCCATGGTGGAAGCATAAGTGTGAGCAATGATGATGGACTAAGGTTTGATTTTCGGCTAAGTTAACAAAAACGCAACAAAAAGTATATTTTTCCGTAACATAAATTGCGGTTATTTGCACAGTAAATAAACTGTAATTTATGGACTTACTATTTCTTGGAATCGTAATATTCCTATTCCTACTTGCAATATTTGATCTGTCGGTCGGTGTCAGTAATGATGCTGTGAATTTCCTGTCATCCGCGATAGGGGCCAGGGCAGCTACATTCAAGCGTATTATGATTGTGGCAGCATTAGGTGTATTCATAGGCGCAGCCATGAGCAACGGGATGATGGACATAGCACGTCATGGGATTTTCAGGCCGGAAAACCTGTCATTCTATGATGTGATAGTCATATTCATGGCTGTTATGGTAACTGATATCATACTGCTTGATATATTCAATTCGCTCGGGATGCCTACCTCTACTACTGTGTCCATGGTGTTTGAATTGCTTGGGGCAACATTTGTCGTGGCACTTTTCAGACTGGCGGCTCCTGAAAACACACTCGGCATAGGTGAGCTTTTGAATACGGAAAAAGCATTGTCTGTCATTCTCGGGATATTTCTTTCTGTCGCTATCGCCTTTGTGTTTGGCACTGTAGTTCAGTTCCTCTCCAGGCTGATATTCACATTTGAGTACAAGAGCCGGATGAAGTGGAAGGTAGGGCTGTTTGGTGGAATAGCGTGTACAGCCATTATCTATTTCATGCTCATAAAGGGAATAAAAGACCTTACAATAATGACCCCTGCGTTGAAAGCCTGGATTGGCGATAATACAATCCTGTTGCTTGGCGGATGCTTGCTTGTATTCACTGTCATTATGCAGATATTGCATTTTTTGAAGGTCAACGTGTTTAAGGTAGTGGTACTTTTAGGAACATTCTCACTTGCCATGGCTTTTGCAGGTAATGACCTTGTTAATTTTGTGGGTGTGCCGCTTACATCACTGGCCTCCTATCAGGACTATATTGCCAACGGGAGTGGTGACTTACATGGATTCATGATGGAAAGCCTTAACGGGCCGGCACAGACACCGTTCTACTTTCTGGTGGGAGCCGGAGTGATAATGGTAGTATCGCTTGCTACATCAAAAAAGGCCCGTCAGGTGACCGAAACCACTGTCGGACTCAGTTCACAGAACCAAGGGGAGGAAATGTTCGGTTCATCACGAATTGGCAGGTCGTTGGTGCGTATGACTCTGAACCTGTTTAATTTGGTAAGTGAGCGTTGTCCGGTTAGAATGAGGCAATGGATATCAAAGCGGATGGACTTGTCTACCCAACAGCCGGAAGACGGCGCGGCGTTTGATTTGGTGCGTGGATCTGTCAATCTTATGCTGGCGAGTATGCTTATTGCTTTCGGCACCTCTTTGAAGCTTCCGCTATCCACCACGTTTGTGACATTCATGGTAGCGATGGGAACCTCGCTCGCTGACAGAGCCTGGGGGCGTGAAAGTGCGGTATTCCGGATTACAGGGGTCATTTCTGTGATAGGTGGATGGTTTATTACCGCCGGAGTCGCTTTTATCGGAGCCGGAATAGTGGTCTGCCTTATGCACATGGGTGGGATTCCGGTTATGATAGCCGGAGGTGTGATAGCCCTTGTAGTGCTTGTACGAAGCAACATGCGTTTCAATAAAAAGAAGAAGGAGGTACAGAACGACACTTTGTTCCAGACAATTCTTTCAGCTGAGAATTCAGCGGAAGTATGGCCGTTGCTGAGAATATATATAAATGATAAGCAAAAGATGTTTATGATGTTCGGCGCCTCGGTTTATAAAAATATTATAGATGGGTTCATAAATGATAATGTGAAGCTCCTGTCCCTTTCGGAAAAAGCCTTGATAACGGAAAAGGATGTGCTGAAAGGACAGCGTCGGAAATTAACCCTGTGCTTCAGGAAAGCATCAGCGCAGACTTCCATGGAAAAAAGCACGTGGTTTCATCTCAGTAATACTATGGCCATGTCCATAACATACAATCTCAGGCGTATTAATGAAGTATGCAAGGAGCATGTTGACAATAACTTTATCCCTCTTCCTGAACAGTTCCACAGTTTTCTGTCATCGGTAAGAGATGAAATAATCGGTATATTCAATGACTCGGAAGCTGTTGTCAACGAGGATAATCCGGAAGTCATTGACCACCTGCGGCGCCGTTGCGAAATTGTAAAGCAGAACATTGCACGACATACAAAAGCTGTCTATAATATGCTGTATACAGGCGATGCCTCGAATATGACCGTAGCGTATGTTTATCTGAACCTCTTGCAGGAAAGCCAGGAACTGATCACTTCTTTCCGAAAAATGTTGCGTGCTGTCGGCAAGCTCAATCTTGAACCCACACATTATCGGAGTTTCTCAAATTCAAAATCAATATCGGAGCCTGATTCATATCCGATTAAAGATGTATGAATAAAGCCAGAGGGTGTATCATAATTCTACATGGTACACCCTCGGTACTATTTTAAGATGTAGCCGAAGCCACAGAGATCCGCTATGCAGTATAAGGCGAATAAAATCACCAACGCAATTAAAAATGTCACGATATATGCCAGCCATTTCTTCTTAATACGGCGATATATCCGACGCTCTATCGGCGTCATTACAAAACTATAGATTAGACATACTATAACGATAACAATCCATTTTTGCATAACTTATATCATTTGTGCTTATAAAACTTAAAGCGGCCGATTATATTTTGGAACTGTTTCCTTATCTATTCTCAACCTAAGCCGCATAGATCTGCAATACAGTATAACCCGACATAAATGACTACCGAAATTAAAAAGGTCAAGAGATATGCCAACCATTCCTTATCAATACGGCGGAATAACCATCGCTTAATCGGTATCATGAGATACCACATACATAGCCATACGGCTGCCAGGACAATCCATCTCTGCATAGCTTACATCACTAATTTAATTAAAAGGGATATCAACACTGCCAATAGGATAGTGAGGCATGTTGCAATTGTAAAACGCAGCGCACCTGATTTTATTTTTGCAGGCAATGCCTTTTCTATGCCGAGGCCCACAAAAGCTCCAATTCCACCTACAAGTATGTATATCCACGAATCCATATTAGTACCATTATATTTGATTATATAATTTTAGACGCACCGGACGGCAGAAAATTGCACTGAAAGGACGGAAAAAAGTATTGGTACTTAGATGTTTTTTATGTTTCGCACAAAAAAAATCAATTATTTTTGTGATTCGATGCAAGGTTTTCGGCATATGTTGATTTAATAGATAGAAACATTAAATAATTGCAATGCGAAAAAGAATAGTATTTACCATATCATGCTGCCTGACGGTGCTCTCCGTCCTGTTGCAGTCATGTGACTTGGATAACAACGAGATGGTTGATGGCATGATGCCGATAGCAGTGGTAACCGTATGTCCGCAGGAGGATGAATCAGTATTGTTGCGGCAGGACGATGTCACCGTATTACGTCCTGTGAATATGACGGCTTCAACTTTTGGCGGCAAAGAGGTGCGTGCTTTAGTCAACTATACCCCTATCGAGGAGAAAACTACCGGAGGTATTATCGATGTGAAGATAAACAGTATCGATACCATACGTACAAAGATGCCTCTGACCGTATTGCCCGGAACAGATGTCACGACCTACGGAAATGATCCGATTGAGATAATGGGCAGCTGGGTTACAGTAGCCGAGGATGGCTATCTGACTCTGATGGTGCGTACCGTACGCAACCCTCTGTTCGGCAGCAAGCATACCCTGAATCTTCTGGCTGGAACTAATCCTGAGAATCCACTGGAATTTGTGCTGTGCCATGATGCTAATGGCGATTATTCCGGCGATAAAGGGGATTCACTCATAGCCTTTAACCTTAATGATATAGTTGGTAGCGGCGAATCCGATGTCAAGATAAAGATAGTGTGGAATTCATTTACCGGCTACAAGACCACGGAATTCAATATGTCGCGCCGTAAAGAGTAAGCTCTGCGTCAAGTAATAAATATCTAAATAAATAATATGTGAGTGAATGACCTGTCATTTTGAATGTGTGAGAACATAGATTCTTTATCACTCTATCATTTTTGCGGGCCGCAGATGAATGTAGTCAGAACAGATGGTAAACATAAAACGACCAAATGAAAAGGATATTGTGGCCCTGATTCACAGTGGAGATGCTTCCGGCAGGAAGTATCTCTATTGTGAATATATACGCTATCTGACTGCGGTTTGCTCACGCTATATTATTGAGCCGGAGGATGTGAAGGATGTGCTTCATGACAGTTTCATCAAGATATTTGCAACTATTGAGTCATTTGAGCATCGCGGAGCGGGTTCGCTCAAGGCATGGCTTTCACGGGTAGTGGTCAACGAGGCTCTCCGGTTTCTGAAAAGTTCATGCAGGACTGAGATTGTGCCGATAACGGCTGATGAGGATCTTATAGCCGATGAAGCTCCCGATATAGAGGAGATACCACCCTCGGTGCTGCATGGGATGATAAGGGAATTGCCCACCGGCTACAGGACAATATTGAACCTGTTCGTATTTGAAGAAAAATCCCATAGGGAGATAGCTGAACTCCTTGGCATAAAAGAGAGCAGTTCGGCGTCACAATATCACAGGGCCAAGCGAATGCTTGCCGAAAAAATAAAGAAGTATCACAACTCAAACGTATCTGTCAGTTATGGAAGATAAATGGATAAAGGATTTGCGCGATAAGATGGCGGGATTCGAGATAGATGCGCCTGAAGGATTGTGGAATGATATCGAACGGAGCGCCGCAGGGCCTCAGCCCCGGCGGAAGCGGAAGTTTACAGCATGGCTATACACGCTTTCCGGAGCAGCTGCCGCTATAGCCATACTGGTATCATTGTTCTTCTATGTAGGAAATGACGATCTGAATCAAATTCAAATGACTCCGGAAGCGGCAGTGTCCGGCAACATGACATTACCTGATGATGCCGCAACCGATACTGAGATGCTGGCTATGAATGCTGGCTCCGGACAGCAGGTGTCAACACACAAAACCTCACTCCGCCCGAAGGATAGCCATGCCGAATCGGCGGTTGAATATCAGGAAGTAATGCCGGAGAGCCCGGTATCTGATACTGACGGGGAGACTCCCGCACATGTTGAGGAGCCTCAACCGGAATCTACGAACACTGATGCTGTTGACGGAGGACCTCAGGTGCCCCCGGGTTTGTTGGCTGCCGGTAGAAGCTCGACAGGTTCAACAGTGCGTGATAGCTGGACCTCCACAAGTAAACCACGGCATGAAAGCGGCTTTTCGATCGGCATCGGCTCCTCCGGCGCATTTGCCGTTGACCTGAACAAGGGATACCTTGATATGTACGTGGCTTCCGATGCCGTATGGGATGACAGCCCGCTGCTCGGAATGCTTGTAGGCGGCGATAACCGTAATGTGATTACAGATTATGAACATCACCAGCCTGTGCGGATGGGGCTCTCGGTGAAATATGCCATTAATAACCGTCTTAGTTTAGGCAGTGGAGTGACGTATGCCATACTGAATTCAGATATAAAGCACCGCACTGCCTCACGCTTCGTGTCCGGGCAGCAGCGGTTGCATTATGTGGGTATACCGTTGGATATCTCATACAGAATCTTGTCGTGGAAGCGCCTGAGTCTATATGGTTCAGCCGGAGTCCTTGGCGAGAAATGTGTGTCGGGAAAGATTGTTTCCGACTATTGGACGGACGACAATTCCACAACAAGAGTGACTGAGAGGACAGAAGCCCTGCCATTCCAGATTTCGATTAATGCATCGGCGGGCATCCAGTTTGATATCATACGTCAGCTTGGTGTATATGTGGAGCCGGGCATCAGCTATTATTTCAATGATGGGACTGCTGTTGACAATATCTACAAGGACAAGCCTCTTAATTTCAACATCAACGTAGGTTTGCGGCTTAACATTGGCCGGAGATAAGGTTCAGAACTCTGTCCGTTCGTGGCCTGCGGGGTATGATTGGGTTGACATTTATGGCTGTTCGCTGATAAAATTGGCGGATTAATGTAATTTATATTTACTTTGTAAAAAATGTCAGATATGAATCACTCAACCAACCGCCGACTTGAAACACTTATCTATGCCGGGCTATGGCTGCTTGCGATGACAGTGTTTCTGCTCAACTTTATGCGTGCGCGTGCCTACACGTCACTCCCGCTGCTCGACATGGCGGTAGTGGAGCGTACGGCCTATGTAATGCTTCCGTTTATCATATTGTTCGCTGTCAACAATTATCTGCTGATACCGAAACTGCTGTTCCGCAACCGCTACGGGACATACTTCCTTACCGCCACATTGCTGGTGCTCATTATATGGACATGTCAGCGCTATCAGTTTGTAAACTTTATCGAGGGGGAGTCTGTGCCTCGCCATCCGGGACCTCCACATCATGAACCCCACCCGATGTTGCCGTTGCCGCTGTTCCTTGATGTGATATATGATCTGCTTATCGTTGGGTGTAATCTTGCCATAGCGCTCATGTTCCGCCATTTTGACGATACGCTGGAGCATGAAAAGCTTATGAAGGAAAATGCCATGAACCAGCTTACATATCTGAAAGCTCAGATCAATCCGCATTTCTACATGAATATGCTCAACAATATCCATGGCATGATAGAGATTAATCCGGTAAAGGCTCAGGATATGGTGATAGAAATGTCAGGGCTGATGCGCTACATGCTATATGAAAGCACGCGGCCGGAAATAGCTCTGTGGGCTGAAATAGGCTTTATCCGTAACTATCTGAGCCTTATGCGCGAGCGGTATCCGGAGGATAGCGTGAGCATATCCGTGGATTTGCCCGACGAACATGATGCGGCCGGGGTGTCAGTGCCTCCGCTTCTGTTTCTGGTGTTCATTGAGAATGCGTTCAAGCATGGCATAAGCTACAATGGCGGTTCCTACGTATCGGTCCATCTCGAAGTGACGCATGACAGGGTTGAGTTTCGCTGTATGAACAGTGTTTTCCCCGGTGAGAAATCAAAAAGCCATGAAGGTATCGGACTGGAGAATGTGCGCCGGCGTCTTGATCTGATCTATGGCGACCGCTATACGCTGGATATCGACAATACAGCATCCGTGTATTCTGTAAATCTTACATTACCACAGTATGAAAATAAGGACACTTGTAATAGATGACGAGCCGATAGCTCTTGACAAGCTTCGCGCCTATGTGGAGAAAGTTCCGTTTCTTGAGCTGTCCGGGGCGTGCCGTAGCGGGCTGGAAGCCATCAATTTTCTGTCAGACAATGAAGTGGATGTGATATTCACCGATATTAATATGCCAGACATGTCTGGTATGGAATTCATAGGGTCGCTCACTAAAGTGCCTATGGTGGTATTTATAACAGCCTATGCCGATTATGCCGTGGACAGCTACCGTTTTTCAGCCGTCGACTATATCCTGAAGCCCTACAGCTTCGCCGATTTTCAGCGGGCTGCCAACAAGGTGCTCGACCGTTTCAACCTGCTTGCCGGGCGTGAAGCGGCGGAGCCGGCTGTGACATCACGTGATGGTTCGATTTTTGTAAAGGTCGACTACAATTACGTGCGGATCAACCTGACCGACATCCGCTATATAAAAGGATATGGTGAGTATCTGCAGATATTCGTGGCCGGGAGCGCGACACCGTTGCTCACGCTCAGTTCATTTGGCTCGGTCCGTGAGCGGCTGACCGACAATTTCATTCAGGTCCACCGCTCATACATGGTGAACATGGACTGTGTGAAGCGTATAAGCCGTGGGCGTATCATAATGGACGATGATACCTATATCCCTGTGGGCGACAGCTATAGAGCGGCTTTCCAGAGCTATCTTTCCACCAAGTCCATAGGGGCTTCCTCCAAGCGGTAGGCGGTTCGTTGGATATATAGGGCGGTTGGTTGAAGTTTTTTGCCGGCCGCCTTTTTTATTATGTTCTTTGCGGATGTAATAACATCGACATCCGTATGAAATTAAAATTTCTGACTATCTCTTTCATCATGACGCTTGTAGCCACAGCCGATGGCACAGCGTCCGATTATGTGTGGAATTATGCCGAATGTGTTGATTATGCCCGCACCCATAACATAACGTTGCAGAAGCTGAGGCTTGCCGAACAGACGGCCGAGTGTAATCTTGATGAGTCAAAGGCCCAGTGGCAGCCGACGCTTGATTTCGGGACTTCACATGGTTACACCAACAGCCCTTGGAGCAATGGAGCTAAGAATATGTACAATGGTCAGCTCGGCCTCAATGCCGGATGGACAGTGTGGAACGGCGGCGAACGCGAGCGCACCATAGAGCGCAACAAACTCAATACGGAGATCAGTCGCCTCGACACTGACGATGCCATGCGTTCGCTTGAGACTGATCTGCTTCAGGTATATCTCAACATCCTCTATGCACGTGAGGCCATCGCCATATATGAAGAGGCTGAGAAACTCAGCTATGCCCAGGCCGAGCGTATGCGTCAGCTTATGGAGGCCGGCAAGGCGTCTAAGGTTGACTATGCTCAGCTCAAAGCCCAGCATGAACAGGATGCCTATGCGCTGGTCAATGCACGCGGCACTTACGACACCCGGCGTATGGAACTGAAGAAATTGCTTGAAATAGGCATTGAAAACAATATGGATATCGCTGACCTGCAGATTTCGGAAGAGCAGATAATGGCGGCTCTTCCTCCTATGGACGACAGCTATCGCCTTGCAGTGCTGACTGACCTCAAGCTGCGTAGCCTCGAACTTGAAAGTGAGGGTGCCGAACTTGATGTGGCTATAGCCAAGGCTGCGGGCAAACCGCGTATCACGCTCAATGCCGGGGTGAGCACAGGTTATACCGCACCCGGAGGCGCATTCGGCACCATGCTGAAGCAATCGCTGAATGAAAACATAGGGCTGACACTTTCGATACCTATTCTTGACAACCGTAAGACAAAATCGGCCGTGGCACGAGCCAAGATACAAAAGATAAATACAGAGCTTGACTCCGAATTGCGCCATACCGAGCTTGCACAGGCGGTGGAGAACTGGTATATCGACACCCGCTCGGCCCAGAGCCGTTACAAAGCCGCTGTCACTCAGCTTGAATCGGCCGCTACGAGCAGCGAGTTCATCAACGAGCAGTTTACCCTCGGCCTTGTCAATCCTGTTGAGCTGATGACGGCCCATAACAATCTGGTCGAGGCGCGTCAGGCATTGCTTCAGGCCAAGTTCATGGCTTTGCTGGGGCAGAAAATGATAGAGTACTACAGAACATCAAAAGTTTCATTATGAATCATATAATAAAATCCATTACGGCGGCGGCCCTTGTTACGTTCATGGGGTCATGCGGCAAAGAGAGTTCGGTGCGCCTCGAAACCGTAAAGGTTGAAACGGGGGAGATTACCGAGACAGTGACTGCTACCGGTACTGTTGAATCGGTTACACAAGTGGATGTCGGTACGCAGGTGACCGGTATCATCGACAAACTGTATGCCGACTACAATTCGATAGTCAAGAAAGGGGAGTGCATAGCGGAGATTGAAAAGACCATGCTGGAGAGCGACCTCAAGAGCGCCGAGGCCAGCGTGGAGTCTGCCCGCCACACCTATGAATACAACCGCACGAATTATAACCGCGACAAGGCCCTGCATGACAAGCAACTCATCAGCGACTATGAATTCCAGACCTCGAAGAAGGACTATGAAGTGTCGAAGGCTGCTTATGAAAAGGCTATGGCCGACCGCGTCCGTGCGGCTAAGAACCTTAACTATGCCGAGATATATTCACCTATTGACGGTATCGTTATTTCGCGCGAGGTAGAGGTAGGACAGACGGTGGTTTCGAGCATGAATGTTGCCAATCTGTACACCATTGCTGACCTTGACAATATGCAGGTGATAGGCAATGTCGATGAGGCCGATATAGGACAGGTGAAAGTAGGGCAGCGCGTGACATTTACTGTCGATGCTTATCCCGACGATCTATTTGAAGGTACTGTGACTCAGGTACGCCTGTCGCCTACTACGGAGAGCAACGTTGTCACCTACGAGGTGGTGGTTGGCGCCTCCAATCCGGACCATAAGCTTATCCCCGGCCTTACGGCTAACCTCACTATCTACGTCATGAGTGAGAAGGATGTGCTACAGCTTCCCGCCGGCGCATTTAATTTTGAACCGGAGGAATATCCCGAGGCAAAGAATCTTCCTCAGCCGGGACAGCCTGTTGACCGCTCGAAGCTCGCCGCTGACGAAAAGAGCGTATGGGTTCTGGAGGGCGACAAGCTTGTCAATAAGGTGGTGCGCATAGGCGCCGGCAATGGCATAAAGACCAGTATCCTGAGCGGACTTAAAGCAGGCGAGCTTGTGGCTACAGGCTACGATGATGCCCCGGTTGGCAAGTCCGGCGATATGGCTTCGGACAAGCAGAGCCCGTTTGCACCGCAGCCCCCGGGCCGTAATAAAAAGAAATAGCCATGAATAAGGAAAAAGAGATAATTCGTGTAGAACAGCTGCGCCGCGAGTTTATAGTGGGTGGCGAGCGCGTAAAAGCGCTCCGGGGAGTTTCGTTCTCTATCCGTGAAGGTGAATTTGTAACCATCATGGGTACATCAGGCTCCGGAAAGTCAACACTGCTCAATCTGTTGGGATGTCTTGACACTCCCACATCAGGCGAGTATATCCTTGACGGCATCTCAGTCCAGTCAATGAGTAAGAATCAGCGGGCTGTGACGCGCAACCGTAAGATAGGTTTTGTGTTCCAGAACTACAATCTGCTGCCCAAAACCACAGCCATTGAGAATGTGGAGCTTCCGCTGCTTTACAATTCCTCGGTGAGTGCGCGTGAGCGCCGCGAGCGTGCCATTAAGTCGCTTGAAGCGGTAGGATTGCATGAACGCATGTACCATAAGAGCAATCAGATGTCGGGCGGACAGCAGCAGCGTGTGGCAATAGCGCGTGCGCTGGTCAACGACCCGGTGATAATACTTGCCGACGAGGCTACCGGTAATCTTGACACACGCACTTCGTTCAGCATCCTCACTCTGTTTCAGGAGCTGCATAGCCGTGGTAGGACCATCATATTCGTTACCCACAATCCTGAGCTGGCCGATTATTCCTCCCGCAATATTGTGCTGCGCGACGGCAAGGTGATAGCTGACACTATGAACTCTAACATGAAGTCAGCCCGCGAGGCATTCGAGGCTCTTCCTAAAGATAATGACTGATGAATTTTGCCAATCTACTGAAAATAGCCCTTAAGGCCCTTAATAACAACAAGCTGCGTTGCTTTCTTACAATGCTCGGCATCATTATTGGTGTGGCATCTGTCATAACCATGCTTGCCATTGGCCAAGGGTCGAAGAACAGCATCAAGGAGCAGATCTCGGAGATGGGCTCCAATATGATAATGATTCATCCGGGCAATATGCAGCGCGGAGGTGTACGCCAGAGCGCGGATGATATGCAGACTCTTGAAGTGGCCGACTACGAAGCGCTTCAGTCGGTGCCCGGTGTAGCGGCCATATCACCCTCGGTCAATTCCGGAGGTCAGCTCGTGAACGGCAACAACAACTATCCGTCAACCATATATGGAATCACGCCTGACTATCTTGAAATCCGTAAACTAAAGGTGAAGGATGGAGCCATGTTCACTGATCATGATATCAAATCGGCTTCAAAAGTGTGCATATTAGGTAAGACGGTTGTGGATAACCTCTTCCCTAATGGAGAGGACCCGGTAGGGCGCGTGGTGCGCTTCGGTAAGATTCCAATGACGGTGATCGGTGTCCTTGAGTCAAAGGGTACCAACTCCATGGGCATGGACCAGGACGATGTTGTGCTCGCTCCATATACCACTGTGATGAAGCGTATCCTTGCCATTGACTATATCCAGGGCTTGTTTGCCAGCGCCACTGATGAGGAGCGTACTGACGAAACGATCGATGCCATTACTGAGATTCTGCGTCAGAGGCACAAGATAAAGGATGGCGATGACAATGACTTTGAAATACGCTCGCAGCAGGAACTCAGCGAAATGATGAATTCCACTTCAGATATGATGACCGTGCTGCTGGCATGTATTGCCGGGATATCGCTTCTGGTTGGTGGTATCGGTATCATGAACATTATGTTTGTGTCCGTTACGGAGCGAACTCGTGAGATAGGTCTCCGCATGTCAATCGGGGCACGCGGCATCGACATCCTGTCGCAATTCCTTATCGAAGCTGTGATCATCAGTGTCACCGGCGGCATCATAGGGATACTATTGGGCGTGCTGGCCTCATGGCTCGTCACAGTCATAGCGCACTGGCCCGTCTACATACAGCTTTATTCTGTAGCGCTTTCGTTTGCCGTATGTACCGTCACCGGGGTATTCTTCGGATGGTATCCGGCCAAGAAAGCATCGGGACTCGATCCGATTGAAGCGATACGTTATGAATAATCAGGCTGTTTGACAGCAGAAGTTACACAACTCCTAAATAGAATATATGTAATGAAAAAAATATGGTTTTTAGCATGTGTGATGTGCCTTGGCTCAATGCTCGCCGTCAATGCTTATGCGCAGGATTCTCCTTCTCGTCCCGGCGGTGAGCGTGAGCTACAGGCACCTCATCAACCTTCAACCTTTGAACAGGTGCAGGAAATACGTGAGGCTATAGGACTTGAACAAAAAGAGTTTGATAAGGTATATTCAGCTTATGCCAAGTTCAATAAGAAGCTCTTCGGCGACGAATCAGGAGCACAGTCAAAACCTGAGTCTATGCGTGGCGACATGCGCCGGGGCGGTGGACCCGGCCGACCGGGCGGTCCGCAGGGCGGAATGGGTCCGGGTGGCAGAGGCCCCGGAGGTCCCGGTGGAATGCCTCCCGGCGAAATGAACGGACGCGACCGTCAGCCTCAGAAAAAGCCTGTCGATCTCGAAAAGCTTGAAAAAGAAAAGACCAAGCAGGAGCAGAAGCTGGAAAAAAGCATGCAGAAAATTTTCAAAAACTCCCCCGGCAAGTACGATCAGTGGCTTAAAATCAGGTACACGCAGCTCCGCAGGATATTTCCGGAGCCTAAAAGAAAGTGAATGGCATCATTATTACAAGGGGTGAATTAGATTGTGATGCGTCAGGCAGACATGGACTGTTTTTCTACAGTCTGCGTCTGCCTGACTGATTATATCTATAATTAGCATAATTTCAGATTATTTGCTATATTTGCCGATCTGGAAGTAATATTTTATGCTATGAGTCTTAACCCACACAAATACCTCACTCGGAAATGGATTATGATGCGGATGGCTGCGCAAGAGTTTTCTTTTAAGGAGCCGTTTGATCTTGATGGTGAGTATAGGATAATGAAGAGTTGCCTATTCCTCTCCATTAATCCTATCGAACTGATTTTCGTATTTACCTATGCGCGCCTATATGGGGCGTTGAGCCCTTGGGTTGTTATTCCTCTGGCGTTCGGAATAAGCGCGTTGCTTTCAAAGCTGATGGTTGACAGTATAAAGGATAAGCCGTTTGTTCATGATACAGTTGCCGATTATGAACAGATGGATTACGATCAGCGGAAAAAGTTGTTCTCGTTCTGGAATGTTGCTAATGTGATATTCTGTACCGGATTTCTGCCATGGCTCATCATGGGTATAGCTATCTATATTGTCTGTATTCTGGTCCCTCTCTAAGCCGGCATATTGTAGCTTGATTCGGCCGAATTATCCGACTGTCATAGATAGTCCTCACGAAGAGGTGTAAATACATCCACCACTTCTCCAGCCTCTATCACTTCAAATGAATGTGGTGTATTGCCGGGAATAGCGTATGAATCTCCGGGGCGCATTATTACGTCGATTTTCTCTTCCCCGTCCACGATAAGATGGTATTTGCCTGATATTACGTAGCCGCACTGTTCGTGAGGATGAGTATGGAGAGTGGCGAAGTTGCCTTTCACGTAGTTCATCTTTGTCACCATTGATTTTTCTCCTGTTGCAAGGGAGTCAAGATTGACCCCCTTGAATGTTTTCTTGAGCGCATCCTCGCGTCGTACAAAAATTTTCATATTAATAGATTATTTGAGTGATAGTTCCATCTGTATGTCACCGCGGGCGTAGGCCGGATGATATTCGGGCAATTCCTTGAATCCAAGTTTTCGATAAAGGGCTATTGCGGGTTTAAGGCGTGTATTGCTTTCAAGAAACAGCATTTCGCCACCATGTTCGCGTGCTTTGTTTATTACAGCCTCACAAAGTCTTCGCCCGATTCCTTTTCTCTGTATGGAATTGTTGACAGCAAGTTTGGCCAGCTCAAAATCGTAGGCTGATTCATCGGGCATGGTACAAAGTGCGCATACTCCTACCGGAAAGCCATTGTAAAGGGCTACGAATATGCTGCCACCTTTTTCAAGAATATATTTTTCAGGATTCTCCAATACCTCTATGTCATGTGGCTCCAGTTCCCAATACATTTCAATCCAATTGCGGTTTAGGTCGTAGAATGCTTTTTTATATTGGGGATTGTATTCTATGATTTCAACCTCAGTATGTTCACGCTGTGCTTTTATCTCACGTACGCGTTCAAGCATTGATTTGCGTCCGAGCGCTTTCTCCCAGTCAGCTATGGCGGCCCACAGGTCATTGTCACACTCGGATGATATCTGCTCTACAGCCCGTTCTACATCGCGAAGTTGGGCTATCAGCTCTTGTGAAAGCTTTTTGCCATATTCCGTCAGTGTCAGTAATGTGCATCGGCGGTCAGTTTTATCATCCACCTCAGTTATTATTTCGGCCTTTATCATTTCCTTGACAATAGTGCTTACCGAGGGGTGTGACTGGCCTATTTCCTTTGCTATAGAGGTGACGCTTTTAGGATGTTCATCGGTCAGTGAGTAGAATACAGGAAACCATTTGGGCTTTATGTCAATACCATAAAGTCCGTAGATGCTTGCTGCATCCCGGGTAAGTGATTCGGTCAATACCCTCATTCTGCTCCCGATAGCCATCTTGCCAGTGCGTTCGAAGAAGTCCATATTCTGTTTGTGATTCTGGTTACGTAATTGATTACGCAAAATTAATGCTTATTTTTATTTCAACAAAATTTCATGTCGCTTTTTCATATTGCATCCTTTTATGAAGATGGTTGGATGTATCTTGTCATGATATTGAAATGTGAAGATAATATCTGCCTGTTTCGGAACAAAACAGGCATGGTGTGTGTCTATATATGAAAATATCAATTCATCCGCGTTATGATCGTTAATATTAAATCTGTGGCATTTAAGGCTATGATTGTGGTGGTAGTGTTACTGTCACATGATTCGGACCTGTATGCTGAAACGTTTGACACGGATCTAAGGATTGATGAAATATGCTACGTATCATCCGGAGTGTCATTGTCTGAACGTATCGTGTCGGAAACAGATAGCTTTACAGTACATGCTGCAAGCCATGACACCAGGGTGTGTCAGATCTCATATCCCGGGTATTATAGGCTTCGGGGTGATAATCTGCAGATAGTTTATTGTGTGTTCCGTGAATAAAGTGCGACAGTCAGATTATTGTAGTATCTAACGGTCGGGTTGTCCCCGGCATAATGTCTCACTTATCAATTGATTTATGGAATACATATTATTATATCTTATCGGGGCGTTGGCCCTGTCATTTTTATGTTCGGTCCTTGAGGCCGTTCTATTGTCCACACCGGTTTCGTTTATCTCAATGAAGGAGCATCAGGGAGCCAGGAGCGCGAGCCTGATGATGCAGTATAAGACGAATATTGACCGTCCGGTAGCGGCGATTCTTTCGCTAAACACTGTGGCCCATACCATTGGAGCGGCCGGAGTAGGCTCGGAATCGGTAAAGGTATTTGGTGAAGCCTATTTCGGTATTATATCAGCGATACTGACGTTGCTTATTCTGGTGCTGTCGGAAATAATACCGAAAACAATCGGCGCTTCATATTGGCGTGAGCTCGCTATGCCGTCAGTCAGGATTATACGGGTGCTGATAGTTATCACATATCCGCTGGTATGGCTTTCTGAACTGTTGACCCGATGCTTCGCTCCCAAAATTCAGCCGTTGAGAGTTAGCCGCGAGGAGGTAGCCGCAATGGTGGATGTAGGAGAGGAAGAGGGCGTGTTCGAGGCCGCGGAAGGACAGATGATCAAGAATTTCCTGAAACTTGAGAATGTCACGGCCGGCCAAATCATGACGCCCTATGTGGTTGTGGCATCAGCCTTCGCCGCTACTACCATGAAGCAATTTCATGATAATCCGGAGTTTTCTGATTTTTCCCGAATCCCTGTTTATACTGACCGTAAGGAGTATATAAGTGGATATGTGCTGCGGGCCGCCGTTCTGGAGAAGATATGTGCTGATAGGGATGAGGAGCCATTGTCAGGAATCATGCGTCCGATATTGTTTTTCTCAGAAAACGACAGTGTGTCGGACATCTGGAAATCGATGCTTGAGAAGAAGGAGCATATCTCCGTTATCAATGATGAATATGGTTGTATGCGCGGCATCGTAACGATGGAGGATGTCATAGAGACAATGCTCGGAGTGGAGATTGTGGATGAATGCGATAAGGTGGAGGATATGCAGGTCGTGGCAAGAGAGAGGTATTCCAGTCGCGTAGTTTCGCAGCCCACCGTATAAATCGGATGCCGATCGGGATTGCCCCGGTCGGCGTTCTGTTTCTATGCCGCATGATATGTAGTTTCAGAGTTTGATTATTGCCGATTGCGATAAAAAGGTATTGTCATCCGGTCATTGTAGGCTAATTTTGTGTTATTATTGTCAGATGACTCTTAACGTTGTCTGCCCTTATTGATGACAAACACTCATACAAGATACAGAATGATGAAAGATAACGATCAGTTGAGAATAGTAGTAAAAGGAGCATGTGTGCACAATCTCAAGAATGTGGATATTGAGATACCGCTTAACCGGATTGTAGCTGTGACCGGTGTGTCCGGTTCAGGAAAATCATCGCTTGTATTGGGTGTGCTGTATGGCGAGGGGTCACGCCGGTATCTTGAGGCGCTGTCGACATATACGCGCCGGCGTATGGCACTGGCTCCAAGAGCTCAGGTTGATGAAGTGTTGTACATACCGGCTGCAATCGCACTTCATCAGCGTCCCGGTGTGCCGGGTATCCGAAGCACGTTTGGGACGGGGACTGAGCTGCTTAATATACTCCGGCTCATGTATTCAAGGCTTGCCTCCCATATCTGTCCCAAGTGTGGGCATTACCATGAAGCGTCGCTTGATGTAGCGGCTGAGAAGGAGCTCGTGTGTGAGAAGTGTGGCGCGCATTTCTATGGTCCGTCGGCCGAGGACCTGTCGTTCAACAGTACCGGAGCATGCCGGAAATGCGGTGGGACAGGTACTGTGATGGCTGTTGACGAGTCAACTTTGGTGCCTGACGAGTCAAAGAGCATCGATGAAGGAGCTGTGGCCCCATGGAACACTCTTATGTGGTCGCTCATGACCGATGTTTGTCGTGAGATGGGGGTAAGGACAGATATTCCATTCAACCAGCTTACACCGAAGGAACGTGACATAGTGTTCCATGGGCCGGCAGTGAAGAAGCATATCCTTTACCGGCCTAAGAATTCCAATCAGGCCACGGAACTGGACTTTACGTATTACAATGCGGTGTATACCGTGGAGAATGCATTGTCGAAAGTGAGCGATGATAAGGGTATGAAGCGTGTGGAGCGTTTTCTGCGGAGCGAAGTATGTCCGGAATGTGGAGGTACGCGCCTGTCAGCAGAGGCACGTGCTCCACGGATTCTTGGGATCGGGCTTGACCGTGTGTGTATGATGACCCTTGAACAGGCCGTGGGGTGGGTACGTAAAGTACCTGACTCGTTGCCTGAGGCTATGCGCCCTATGGCGCGGAGTATATGTGATTCATTTCTGTCAACATCGCGCCGGCTGTTGGATCTGGGACTCGGATATCTTACTCTTGACCGTACGGCATCCACGCTGTCGACCGGCGAACGTCAGCGCATGCAGCTTGCCCGTGTGGTGCGTAACCGCACTACAGGAGTGCTGTATGTCCTTGATGAACCATCCATCGGATTGCATCCGGCTAATATTGCCGGACTGACGGGTGTGATGGATGATTTGGTGGCCGACGGTAATTCGGTTGTGCTTGTGGACCATGACGTGCAGATACTACGCCATGCCGATTGGATGGTGGAGATGGGTCCTGGAGCCGGATCTGCCGGCGGACGCGTGATAGGGGAGGGAACAGTACGGCAGATTGAAGCTGACAGCCATTCGATAATCGGGCCCTATCTTGCCGGCAGAAATATGCCGGAGATAGTGCATCATGTCGAAAGGAGTAGAATGTTTGACAATGGTACTATATCGATGTCAACCCGGAGGATTCACACCGTCCATCCACTTGAAATGAATATACCGAAAGGCCGGCTTACGGTAGTCACCGGAGTGTCTGGCTCAGGAAAGACTACTCTGATTCTTGAAAGCCTTGTGCCGGCGCTTGAGGCAATGGTGGCGGGCGCGCCGTTGCCGGAGCATGTTAAGAGCATTACTGCGCCTGGTATCATGCATGTCAAGCTTATCGACTCGACCCCGATAGGAGCCAATGTCAGATCAACACTCGCCACCTATGCCAATATTCATGACGAACTGAGAAAAATCTTTGCCCGCACGGATGAGGCGAAAGCAATGGGATATAAAGCGAGCGATTTCTCCTACAATACCGGACGGTTGCGCTGTCCCGTGTGTGACGGAACAGGTATAGTGAGCCTCGATGTGCAGTTCCTGCCCGATGTTGACATTGCATGTCCGGAATGTCACGGTTCCCGCTATTCGAGCGATGCATCTCTGATACATTGCCATACCCGAAGTGGCAAGTCATTCACTATGCCACAGATTATGGCCTCGGATCTGTCGGATGCTATGGACCTGTGTGCCGACTTCAAGACAGTAGCCTCACGTATAGCCATGCTTGACAACCTCGGACTTGGATATCTGACTCTTGGGGAAGCTACCCCTGGATTGTCAGGCGGAGAAGCGCAGCGCCTTAAACTCGCATCGGAGATGGGGCGTCAGCAGTCGGATTCAGTGTTCGTATTTGATGAGCCCACCATAGGATTGCATCCGCAGGATGTCAGGACTCTTCTGGAGCTGTTTGATCGTCTGATTCAGTCTGGAGCTACGGTTGTTGTCATAGAGCATGACCTTGATGTTATAAAAAGTGCTGATTATATTATTGACATGGGACCGGGAGGAGGGGAGTCCGGTGGCCGTATCGTGGCATCAGGCACGCCGGAAGAGATAGCTGCCAATCCGGAAAGCATCACCGGCCGCTTCCTGCGCTGACATCAGCTTTTACAGGCATTTCCATAGATAAGTATATTTGCAGTTATGTTAAATCTGTGTATCTTTACCCCACGATAAAAAAACATGATATGCGGATTTATACCACAAACCTTATGAATAATGCCGTGACACGCATGGCCGTCATTACCGTTTTCAGTTGTCTGATAACATACCGTGTGGCCGGTGTAGGGGAGCATTGTGGATTGGCATTTGTCGGGTTTGCCGCACTGCTGCTTGATGCCATTGTATTTATAGGATGGATAATGATGGCGACATATGTTATATGGAGTCGCAGGAAACTGCCGCCAATGAATCCGAAAGCCGGTAGGCTGCTTGACTTGATTGGGCTTGTGACATTCGTATATTGGTTGGCCATATCGGGCATTCCGGCACTTATCGTCGGAGCGTGGATAATACCGTTGGTGTGGATGGCATGGTGTGTATCGCTCTATATAGCATTAAAGGTAAAGTAAAATCCGTTTTTGTAAGTCCGCCAATATCAGGCATATGTCAAATTTGGGTGAAAAAAGTTCAAAAAATATTTGCTAAATAAAAAAATAACCCCTACCTTTGCAACGCTTTTGAGAAAGCAACATGATTCGCTAGCTCAGCTGGTAGAGCACAACACTTTTAATGTTGGGGTCCTGGGTT
>OFGR01000043.1_pt1 | contig 117392 bp, 117 predicted proteins | sample 1521811 | NCBI WGS metagenome assembly OFGR01 (sample SAMEA3504098, study PRJEB24116) | mouse gut metagenome | biome: mouse gut; feature: mouse-associated habitat; material: faeces | place: Denmark | collected 2011 | reverse complement strand
GGTCAAGCAGGGCATTGGCGATACAGCCGGCAAAAAAGGATTTCCCGGTTCCCACGTCACCAAAGAGCAGAAGGCCGGTATTGTCCCGGTATGCCTCCTTCCAATGCTCCACATAGGCGTGTGCCTTCTCCATGACAGGATTCTGACCGTTATCATTGGCGAAAGTATAATCATAAAGGTATCTGTCCTGAAGCCCCTGTGCCTTCCGGCGTTTGATACGCTCCATGCGTTCCTTCTGTTCCTCCATGGCTTTTCGTTCTTCCTGCCCTTTCTGCTGGCAGGGGCAGAGGCAGCGGGGCATGAAATAGCCGGAGCCTCCGAACCTGGGCACGACAGTCTGGCGGCTGCCACGGCATTTCTTACAGTGGATAAGCCCGTCAGCCGGTTCTATGTATTCGTCCCCGGCAAGTTCCATATCCCCGGCGGCCCGGTCAATGGCTGCCCGGACTTCTGCGGTAATCTCTATCATATGGTTTCTCCTTCCTCTACACTGTAATCACGGTTCCGAACAGGCGGTTCCTCTTTCTTTTTGTCGGCGTTCACCCAGCGCCGGATTGTGGCCGCATGGTTTTTATATCAACCGTATTATCCATATGCCCAAAAATCTTCCTTTATTCCTGTTCTTCACTAACCAACAGTTTTCTCAAATCATCTACATCTGGCAAAGCCTTTTTCATTTCGTGTCTGAAAAATATTCATCAAATTTATGTTTTATATGTTTTAGGATGCCAAATCCAGCGCCAGCAAAAAGCATTTCACCTGTGTGTCCCACTCACGTTCACTTCCCAGCAATTCATTATGCCATTCTTCCGTTCCAAGGCAGTCGCTGGCAAATAAAAATGCTTTTAATATCAAGCCATGGTACGTACAGACAGCCTGCATGCCTGCCAGTTCCATCTCTACGGCAATGCACCCGTCTTTTCTCATTTTTCCAGCCTTTCCAGAGGTTTCACGATACAGGGCGTCCGTCGTCCATGTGCGCCCTGTTACATAGGGCAAGCCTTTCTTTTCCAAAAAGTCCGCTACCTTTTTCCAATCTTTCATCTCTATATATTCAGAGGCAGCTATATAGTGGTAAGAAAATCCCTCGTCACGGTAAGCCCAAGCCGGCACGATCAGCCTTCCCTCTGTCAACTGGCGATTTAAAGTCCCGCAGGAACCAAACACCACATACTCCCGGCATCCGGTTAGGCAGAGAACCTCCTCCAGACAGCTAGCCGCTCCCGGCGCGGAAACCATAGTCATATAAAACGCAATCTTTTTCCCTTTCCACTCCGTCAGATAAATTGGGCGGTCTCCATTACAGCATCCAATCTCTGCCACCTGTTCACATTCCAAATGCTGCAGTGCCCATTCCATCACCTTATAAGAGAAAGTGACCACGCACACATCACATATTTTTTCATGCTTTCCGTAAAATGCTTCCGGCGTAAATAAAGGCTCTGTTTCCAGATCCAATGTTTCGTGTATCATTACTTTTCCTCCCCTGATGCCACACATTTCCTAAACCGCTTGTCCCTCTTGTTATACATCATATCATAAGAGACTTTCTTTTGCCATAAAACATAAGAGCCAGGCAGGGAAAGATTATTCTGCATATAACCCTTGCTGTAACTGAAACATTTGGGCATAAATTCCATTATTCTTAAGCAATTCTTCTTTCGTCCCAAATTCAACCATTTCTCCATCATCCAGCACCAGAACTTTATCAGCAAACATACACATTCCTAACCGATGCGTTATGATGATGCCAATCTTATTTTCGCACAATTTTTTAAAGGTATCATACAATTCTGCCTCACGCAATGGATCCAAAGCAGAAGAAGGCTCATCCAATACGATGATTTTTGCCTCCCGGTAAGCGGCTCTTGCGATGGCTAATTGTTGCCATTGCCCGCCGAACAAATCAACACCTCCGAATTCCACTCCAAGTTCCGTTTGCATTGTGATATTTGAATTTTCATCCACAAATGTTATGCCAAGATTTTTCAACAATTGACAGGCATCATCGGCTTTTAATGGTGATTCACAATTAGAAATAGATATATTGTCTTTAACGCTCATAGCATAATGGACGTAGTCCTGAAATACAGCTGTGGCAGGTTTATAAAGGGTTTCATAACTGACATCACACATGGGATCATTACCAATTTTGATTTCACCGTTTGTGGGATTTATCAATCCTAATACCAATTTCGACAGAGTGCTTTTTCCAGAACCATTTTTCCCGACAACAGCTATTGTTTCTCCTTTTTTCAAAGTAATGCTAATATTTTTTACTGCAGATGTTTCTTCTTCAGGATATGCATAGGACACATTTTTAAAGTTGACCGTATCTACGGAATGCAACGTTTTTTCCCGTTTTTCGGCCAAAAGGCCAAAATATCCCATTGCACTATGTACTGAAAGCGCTTCGCCATGTATGCCATTTATCTGATTTATAAAATTAGTAAAATTTTGCAGAAACTGTCCAATCAAAACAATAACCGCCCCCAGATCAGCTATACTGATCTTTTTTGAAAGCGCTAAATAAACACATAACACATATGATCCAACCGTTGTTCCTTTTTCAATTAGATCTATCAAGATACGGATACAAGTAATCTGTATATTGGAGCGGCGTTCTTCTAAAAATATTTTCTCTGTAATGCTCTAGATTGCTGTGAACCTTCCAATTGATGGGATGATAAAATGCGCTGCCAGATGATAGCCGTAATAGCTGGCAGCAAACCACATATAATACGCAAAAATAGCTGTGCCACTATCTGTTTTTTCCCTGCTTTAAAAACCATTACAATCAATCTTAACGACGCCGAAAATACAGTTTCTTCTTTTCCCTTGTTATCCGGTAAATTATTCATTGCCATCCTCCCCTGTCATATTTTTAGAGGACTGTTTATCCATGGAATACCACTTGCTTTGTGCCTCAAACATTTTAGTATATTTTCCATCTATCATTAATAATTCTTTATGTTTGCCACATTCAAGAATTATACCATCTGACAAAAGACAAATAAGGTCTGCCGCAACAATAGCTCCAAATCGATGTGTAACAAGAATTGCCGTATGAATATCCTGCGAATGATATATATGTTTATAGACATCTACTTCAGCCAATGGATCCAGGGCTGCGGTAGGTTCATCCAGGACAAGGATAAAACGGTTTGCAAAAACAGCCCGTATTAACGCAATTGTTTGCCATTGCCCACCTGATAAATCCTGTCCATCCCATCTATCCTTACCAAGTTCTGTATTTATGCCGTTCCTAAAAGAGCTAAAAAAATCGTCTTCTCTATGAATACTGCTGGTTATTGTTTTCATCTTTTCAACATTAGCCACTTCGTGAAGATTTGCAAGGGCAATGCTCTCACGCATAGTCAAATTGTAACGCCCGTAATCCTGAAACACCACACTCATCATATTTCTTAAAAGATATCTATTTTCATCTGTTATTTGAATACCATTTAATAATATTTTTCCCCTGCTGGGAGATAAAAGGCCTAAAATTATTTTTATCAGCGTACTTTTACCTGAGCCATTTTCACCAACTATTCCGATTTTTTTACCACTCTGGATGCACAGACTGACCCCGCATAAAATGTAAGGGCCATCTTGGTTGTATTTAAACCAAATGTCCTCTAATTCAAGTGAAGAAAACACAGTATCGCCTGTTTGCCCGGTATCTGTTTTCGCTTTAAAGTCATTTGGTATATTAATCAATTTGTAGTAATCCTGCCTGAATTTCATGTAACCTGTCCGTCAATTACCGAAGGGTAAATAAACATAAGATTAAGTATTGTAAAGGCATACTGCAAAAAAACACATCCCCCAGCTATAAACCTGGGTCCAATATTGGCATGGACTTGCTCAGTTTGGAATTTCCGGATTGAAACCTCCCACATTTTTTCAACAAACTTTTTATATTGAAACAGCCTGGACTCTTTAACCGAACCACGCCCTGTCATCAAACCAGACAGATACTGTGCCTTTCTCAAAAATGGATAGTATTTGCTGAATGTATCGTAGTCTTTCATGGAGGTATGTATTGTAAGAATAAAGACGGGAATTACCGTTATTAAAAGAACAGGCAGAATCCACCACCGTACCATAGCCAAATAATAAAAAATGCCTACAAACATTGTAACGGAACGGATCATTGATGTTATCAATGATAGGATTCCAATAGAAGCAGCCTTGTATTTTTCCAAAACACGTCCAAGTGTTTCATACATTTCTGTATTTTCGTAATTGATATACGGGATATCAGAGCATTTCAAAAAGATTCCACGCCCAAAGCTAAGGTCAATACGGTTTGCAATTTGCACATCTAAATAGCCTTCAAAATGCTGGCAGAAAATGGACAGCATAAATACTGCCCCTAACCGGGCAGTATAGATCAAAGCCTTATTTCCATCAATAGAAATACTGTCTACTATTTTTTGTGTCAATAACATAGTAAACGGCAAAATTGAACCGTTTATTACCGCCAAAGGAATTTTTACAAAAATTCCGCCAGGGTGTGATTTTATTATCTTTAAAAATAATTCATTATTCTCCATTTTAATCCTTTTTTCCCTATTATCTTAACCGTATGGCGTCCTAATCATAGCTGCTATCTCTATTTTTAAGTATATCTGAAAACGCATGGATTGTATATGATCAATAACATCAATAGTCAGATAAAACTTAAAAATGTGCCCTGCTTTTTATTATCCCACTCCACGCTGCAGGAGGACAGTTTTAAAAAAGCCCCGCCTCCGTCATAAACGAAAGCCAGGGCTTTTCTTACTATATGGGCGTCCGCAAAGCGCGCTGCCTGTTGTTCCTAAAAATCATTCCCTTATTTGGAAGCCAGCCACTCATCGATCTGTTTCTGATACTCTTCCCTAATCGTTTCAAGCCCTGCTTTTTCCAGCTCTTCATACAAAGCGGGAACTGCTTCTTCAGGATCTCTCGTACCAGTATAAAGCTCTTTATCATAACGGCTCATGATCAGTGAGCAGTTTGCGATCTCTGTCTCCACGTTGGTACGGTCAAAGTTAAAACCAAGAAGTACAGAGGATTCTGCTGTCTCATTCCACTCTTCCACTTTATCCCACTGGTCTGCCGCGTTAGGTGCTACAGGATACAGGGTAAAGTAGGTTGCCTGAGAGTAGGTCGCCGGACTGTAGCAGTTTTCTGTTCTGGTGATGGTGCCATCCTCATTCTTTGAAAAGTCGGTACCTTCAATACCATAAGCAAACATATTTCTCATAGTTTCATCTGTATTGACAAATTCCAGATACTTTAATGCTTCTGTTTTATATTTGGAAGATGCGGAGATCGCGTTCACAGAACCTAAAATGGAGGTCGTGGAGTAAAGAGGCCCTGCAAAGGGTTCCGCATAAACATCCTTGCCACGCCCTGTTGCCCAGGACACTTCCGCACCAGGGAATCCCTGTCCTGAGGAAACCACACACCACTTAGGTCCCTGATCTGTGGTTGCCGCATCAGGATTGATCAGCCCATCATTAAACCATTTATGCATATGCTTTAAGGTGTTCATGATATCTTCCTGTTCAAATACATTCACCACCTTTGCCTCCTGGTCGTCATACCGCACGCCGATAGGGGCAATGGGGGATTGGTAATTCATAAGAAAACCATTGATACCGTCAGATGCGATGGACAGGGCATACTGGGTATTCTGGATCTCTCCTGCATTGATAGCATCCTGGATGGTATAAAGCACCGGGTCAAGTTCATCTACAGTATGGATATTTTCCCAGTCAATATTATATTTGTCTGCTACTTCCTTATCCCATACCCAGTACTGTGTCTGGGAGGAATCCTTATAGGTAGGAACAGAGTAGACCTTACCATTTACCTTCACCCCTTCCCATACCTTTTCAGGAATCAGTTCCGTAAGGCTAGGAACCTCTGCCAGCATATCTGTCAGATCCGTAAAAGCGCCAAGGGCAATGCCTGCCGTATATTTGTCGCCGTTGGTGAACATGATATCCCAGTATTCGCCGGAGTTGATCATGGCAGTTACTTTATCGCCCCATACACCCCAGTCCAGATAGGAAATGTCCACGCCAATGCCAATCTTTTCGATGGAATATTCATTCATTGCCGCGATCACCGCATCGTTGTTCTGGGGAATGCTGCCGATCTGGATCCACTTAAGCATTACTGTTTCCCCGCTGCCAGCAGAACCGGAGCTGCTTTCCCCTCCTGCTGACGCACTGCCGGAGCTCTCCCCACCGCCGGAAGTATCTCCGGAACTGGAGCCTGAACCTGAATCAGACTTGCCGCCGCATCCTGCCAACACCATGGCTGCCATGATAACTACTAACACGGAAGCTAAAATTCTTGAAAATAACTTTTTCATATAAAAACCCCTTTCTTTTATTTAATTATCTGCCCCTTAGGCTTAAAACCCCGAGGCAGTAATTTACTCTTTCACGGACCCAATGGTAAGGCCGGATACAAAGTACTGCTGGAAGAACGGATATACACAGGCGATAGGCAATACGATCACCACCGCCATGGCCATTCTCATAGGCTCCTTGGGCATATTGGTCGCATAGGCGGCAATAGAAGCCCCCATGGTATCCGCATTCTGCGCCAGGAACTCAATATTTTTCTCTACACTCATCAAAACCGCCTGCAGGGAGTAAAGCTTTGTATTGGAAATATACATCAAAGATAAGAACCAGTCATTCCAATAAGAAAAGCTCAGCAGAATACCAATAGTGGCAAGCAGCGGCTTGGAAATAGGAAGCACGATGGTAAAATAAGTGCGCATCTGGGACGCTCCATCGATCTCTGCCGACTCCAGGATAGACTGGGGGATCGTTGACTTAAAAAAGGTCTTGCAGATGATCACGTTAAAGGAAGAAACTGCCAGCGGCAGGATCAGTACCCAGATAGTATCCTTTATATTCAAAACAGAACTGTACACATTATAGGTAGAGACCAGGCCGCCTCCAAATACCATAGGGATAAATACAAGCACCGTATAAATCCCTTTGAGTTTAAAGCTGCTTCTGGATAATGCATACCCCATAGCTGCTGTCAAAAACAGGCCTATGACCGTCCCCACAATGGTCACAAACACCGAAACCAGAAACGCTGTCCCTATCATCACCCTGTTATTCCACAAATAGGCATACGCATCCAAGGATAAAGAGGTGGGAAAGAAGGAATAGCCAATCTCATTGATACTGTCCATGCTGGAAAAGGATATCACCACGATAAAGATCGCCGGAATGATACAGGTCAGCGCAAGGATAACGAATATGGCGCTGAAAATGATATTGGTCACCGGCTTCACACGGTTGATCTTTGATAAAACTTCCGGGTCTTCTTCCATTTTTCTTTTGGTTTTTGCCATTTTCTTCACCCCCTTAAATAATTGCACTGTCGTTATCGACTTTTTTCACGATCCAGTTGCTAAGCAGGATCAGCCCGCACCCTACCACAGACTGCAGGAATGCCGCTGCGGAACCCATATTGGGGTTAGGCTGGGTCTTGATCATTTTGTAGATAAACACATCAATGGTCTCTGTTACCGTGTACAGAGAATCAGAGGCTTTCGTCACCTGATAGAAGAGACCGAAATCGCTTCTCACCAAACCGCCCATAGCAAGTATGAACATCATAATAATGACAGGCTTCATAAGGGGCAGGGTAATCTTTACCGCCTGCTGGAACTTGGTAGCACCGTCAATCATTGCCGCTTCGTAAAGTGTGCCGTCAATCCCTGTAATAGATGCCAGATACACTACCATGCCATAGCCCATGCCCTTCCACTGGCTCAGGAAAACCAAAATCACAGGCCAGTATTTGGGTTCCTGGTACCACCTGATGGCTTCCTTTCCGGAATTTACCAGCATAGTGTTGATCAGGCCCTTGTCAGGGCTTAAGAATGCAAACACAAAGTAGGTAACTACTACCCATGACATAAAGTAGGGCAGGAACATAAATGTCTGGGCCACTTTCCCGAACCGCTTGCTGTAAAGCTGGCTCATCATCAGGGACAGGCATACTGGAACCACGATCCCCAGAATAATAAACACGATATTGTACAGCAGGGTCAGTTTTACCACCAGAGCGCCGGAGCCGGAACTAAAAAGGAACTCAAAGTTCTTAAATCCCGTCCATTCACTTTTCATCAGGTTGTAAAAGAAGCTCTTGGTGCCGTCGATGATCTTGAAATTTTTAAATGCCATCAAAACACCGAACATGGGAAAATAGCAGAAGCAAATGTACCATATTACCGTGGGCACGGTCAAAACCGCAAGTTCTGTATCCCGTTTTGACCATCTGTCCTTTTTCTTCCCGCCCGCTAACTTTTCTTTACTCATTTTTCTCCCTCTCTTTCTTCTTTACGAAGACTGTTTCCAGGAATCAATCTGTCTTTGCATCTCGTCAATCACATCCTGCATCCCATATTCATACAGCTTCCGGTTGAGCATAGGCACATAAACCTCCGGGTCAACGCTTCCTGTATAAAGCGCCGGCCCATATTCATCCAGAATAATGCGGAAATTAAAAAGCTGCCCGGATACGCTGCTTCCGTCAAAGTCAAAGCCAAAAGTGGGCGCTTCCTGGGAGTTTTCGTTATAGGTAACGAAGGTGTCCCACTTGTCCACAGGGTCTGTGTCCAGCACCCAGGTGTTGTAAAGCCCGCCCTGCACATAATACGGCACCGAATACCCACTATCTTCCAGCACATGGACCTTGTAGCCATAAATATAACGTTTTCCCGAAGCGGCTTTTAGCTCTTCCTCCGTTACCGGCACTTTCCTGTAATGCACATCCTCAATGCCGTAATTGAGCAGGTTCCGGAGATACATATCCGTGTTGACCAGATTTAAGAAGGCAACAGCTTTCTGCGGGTTTTCACAGTCCTTTGAGATCACGGTAAGCGCCCCACGGGCGGAAGCGTTAGTGACCTGGTTCTCCATAATGGGAGAAGCCACCACATCGTATCCCAAAGTCATGCTCCATGTTGATTCCGCAAAGGGCTGCCCGTCTCCTTTGGTGACAAACCGCTTTACATTCCTGTCATCCCTCGCTACCGCCGCATCGCTGTTAATGTATCCGGCCTTATAATACCTGTGCATGGTGTTTAGTGTTTCCATCATGCGGCTGGTCTCAAATACATTTTTAACGGTAAGCGTTCCGTCTCCATATTCAATACCGACAGGATCAGTAATTTTATCCATATAGGTAGGGGCAGTGAACTCGCTGATCAGGTAAAGGGGCACCACATCAGGCTCCTTTTCCTTTATCAGAGAAAGCCATGGCTCCAAATCTTCCAGGGTGTGGAGGTCTTCATAAGGGATCTGGTATTTATCCACATATTCCTTTGTAAAGACCCACATGGGCATATTGCTGATTTCCTTCTGGCTTGGCACGCCGTAAATTTTCCCGTTGATAGTGGCGGCTGTCCAGAACCGGCTGTCAATGTCCGAAAGCAGGTCTTTTCCATACACCTTTAAAAGCTCATCCAGTTCCAGGAGGATCCCCTTTTGGGCAATTTCCAGATAGTCGTTGGCCCAGGAGCTGGCAAAGGCCATGTCCCAAGGGGCACCGGTGCTGATGACGCTGCGCATCTTGGCATTATAATCGTTCCAGTTCACCGGGATGATTTCCACTGTCACACCGATTTTTTCTGATATATAATCATTTACCTGCTTCTCAACGATCTTTCCATCCTTCTGCACCGTCCCGATCTGATACCAGACCAAATGCACCGTTTCCCCCCGGGCTTCCGTCTCCGCTGCCCTTTTGCCGCACCCTGCGGAACAAACCACCAGCCCCGCCAGGGCCAAAGCTTTCAGCCACCGCCTTTTTTGGTTCCTCATCCTTTTACCCCTGCATGCCAAAACTTCTTTTTGTGCAATATCACTACCAATGCCTTAATGGATACTAATATTTTAACAAAGTGGGTACTTACGTTGTAGTTTAAAATTTATATGTTTTATGAACTTTTTACAGTTGTATAGAAAAATTTTATAATTTTTGTGCAATACAACATACTGTCCCCTGGCTGGGAAGGCCACGCAGGAATCAGTAATTTTTCATATCCCGCAAAGCTGCCGGGGATACGCCATAGCTCTGCTTGAATTTCCGGTAAAAGTAGCTGGTGTCCGAATAGCCGATTTCCCTGGCAATATCGTTTATGCGCATGTTGGTGGTAAGAATCAGCTTTTTCGCCACGCTGTTCCTTACATTGTTCAAATATTGGGAAAAAGGGCAGCCCACCTCCTTCTGGAAAATCTGCCCCAAATAAGACGTGTTCATGTGATATTTATAGGCAAGGGTCTTTAAATTCATGTCGTTTTGGTAGCTGTTCTTTACTTCCGCCATGATCTGCCGCACTACAGGCGTGTACTGCAGGTTTTCCATATTCAGCCAGGAGATGATGTCTGTTATTTCCGCCAGGAACATGGCCTTAATGGAAAAAATATCCTCCGCCTGCCAGATGCCCCCAATGATGTCCGATAACTGCCTGCCCTCCCCTGTCAGGTTATACTCCGCCCGTATCTCCTGGAGGATCAGGGCAATGCGCACCGCAATCTGGTAAAGCACATCCACAGAGGCGTCCTTTTTCATGTTATTGACAAAAAGGTCTTCCATGTAACCGGAGGCGCCAGTCACATCCTTTTGCAGGATCATCTTGGAAAACTTCTCCTTGTCAATGGCCACGTCCGTACTGGTACGGTTTTGGAGGCTGATCTCGTCCACGCAGCTTCCGTAACCGTCAATAAGTAAGTACTTTTGCAGTTTTTCAATATTCCGGTACACCTCCGGCAGCTTTTTCAGGTCGGTAAAGCAGTCAGAAACAGCCAGGAAACTGTATATCCCCGTTTCAATCTCCATCCCGTCCTGCAGGTTGGCAAACCACTCACCGGGCGAGGGAAGCCTTTGCTGGCAGATAAAAAGCAAGAGAATATTCCCTCCCCAGAGGTGGCGCAGCCTCAGCTCCCCGTCCACCTTCCTGTGAAGGATAAAACGTATCACATCAGTGATCTTATTCTTTTCCAGGGTGGCCATATCCACCTTCATGATGGCAGCATAAAAAATCCCGTACTCCGGCCCCGCTTCTATTTCCGCCAAATACCGGCGTCTCTCCCCCTGTTCCATCCCCCCTTCCAGGAACTGCAAGAATTCTACCTTCTGGTCTATTTGGGAAGTTTTTTCCTCCTCCGACTGCTTCAGCTTTGCAAGGCAGTTTTCCAGTGCCTTGATCAGCTCCAGCTCATTAATAGGCTTTAAAATGTAATCCTCCACATCCAGGCGCAGGGCTGACCTGGCATACTCAAATTCACTAAAGCCTGTGAGGATGATAAAACGCATGGCTGCATCCCTGTGGCGCACATTTTCCAGAAGCTCCAGCCCGTCCATCAGGGGCATCCGCACATCGGTTACAATGATTTCCACATTCTCCCTTTCCAGCATCTCCAAAGCTTCCACCCCATTATGCGCCTTATGTACAATGGTAAGCCCCAGTGCCTCCCAGTCAATTATATTCTCAAGCCCCTGGAGGATAAATTCCTCATCCTCCACTAACATTACTTTCCGCATTATGCTCCTCCAATTTCATTCCCCTTTTACTTTTCACTGTTATCCGCCAAAAACCTTAAGGTTACTGCAAGCCCGCCCATACTGCCCTCCCCCAGGGTAACGCCGCACTCCGGGCCATACACCGCTTTCAGCCGCCGGTTTACATTGCCAAGCCCCATGGATTTGTGGAAATCCATCACATCTGCCTGCAGGGCGGTATTTTTCTCTTCCATCTCCCCCTGTGCCATTCCCCGCCCGTTGTCTTCCACCAGGATTAAGAGGAACTTCCCCATCTCCTTTACGGCCAGGCTGATCACATTGTCCTTTGCTTCCAGCCGGATGCCATGCTCAAAATAGTTTTCAAGCACCGGCTGGATCACAAATTTTATAATAGGTACCTGCAAAAACCTGTCCCCACAGTTAACCTTCCAGCTAAATTTCCCAAGATAACGGTATTCAAACAGTTCCATATACCGCTTTGCATAATGGAGCTCCTGTGCCAGTGTGATTACGTCCGCCTCCTTTAGCTGGCTCTGGAACAGTGCTGCCATGCTGTAAAGCATCCTGCCCACCTCCCTGTCCCCATTACAGATTGCCTTCATCCGTATGGCTTCCAGTGTGTTGTATAAAAAATGGGGATTGATCTGGCTTTGCAGCGCCTCCATCTCCGCATTCTTCTGCTCAATCTCCGCCAGATAACTTTTTTGGATATACAGGTTAAGGTCCTGGCACATCAAATTAAAATTATCCGCAATAATATCCAGCTCGTCCCCCTTTTTCCGGAAGGAAATCCTTGTGCTTAGATCCCCCTTTTTCAGCTTTTCCATCCCCTCCACGATGGTGCCCAGCCTTTTCATGATCTCCGCCAGATACAGGGAAATCCCCATCTCCCCCACCCCAATCAGCAGTGCCCCAAGGGCCAGAATCACAAGCATGTTCCAGGGGGGTCCATGGGCGGCATCTTTCTTTGGCAGGATTGTCACGATCCCGTAAGCATCCGCCACTTCCTCCCGGGTATAAAGGCTATCTTCCTCATCCAAAGCGCCCGCCTCCCCATCCCATGCCATTTCCTCTTCTGATAGGAATACCGCTTCATTGTAGCTGTTACAGACCACCATCTGGGCTTTGTCGTACAGCGCCACGATCTCCCGGAACCTGCTGCCGGAAAAGCCCAGCTCCACCCATCCAATGGGCGCTAAAGAGACCGGGTCAAGCAAATCCTTGCGGAAGCTCAAGGCTTCCTTCCTGCGCCCGCCTTTTACCGCCTCCCTGCCCGCCTCCTGGGCCTGCTGCATGGACACCCTCTCCCTGCGCCTGGTCCCGTCAGCTTCGTAATAAGTCATGATCTCCTGGGCCAGGCTGTAAAGGCGGATGGTTTCTAGCTGGCTGTAGCTGCCAAACATGGAGGAAATAAAGCCCTCAATACCGGAATAAGCTACGGAAGCGCTGCTTCCGTAGCTGTCAAGGCGAAATTTCATATATTCATCCACATCATCCGTTAAGTAATGCCGTAAATCTTCCAGTTCATTGTAAGAATTATACAAAATCCCGTGGAAATAGCTGGCATTTTCAGAGCACTGCAAAATATAATTCCGGGCCTCCGTACCCGCCATGCGCATATACTCCAGGTTCTTATCCTGTTCCTGCCTCCGGGAGGCTGAAATGGAATAAACCACCAAAAGGCCAACCACGCAGACTAAAATTACCGTATAAAAAAGCCGCAGTTTCTGATATAAGTGCCTGGATTCTCTTTTCATGCCAGCCTCCCTTTGAAAAAACTATAGTTCGAAAAGCAGGGTTATGATTTCATAAGGCTTTACCTTAAGTACAATATCCTCCTTCTGCCTCCACTCTGACACCGGGCGTTCCCGCAGGTCGCCCTGGCAGTACCGTTTCCAGGAAAATCCCGTTTTGACCCCAAGGGAATTGGTCCCTCCGGTAAAGTCATGGAATCTCACGGCAACAAACCTGCCGTCCTGGGTCTTCTTCACCGCGTCCACCTCCACGCACTCCCTGTCAAAGGAAAGGAAGCTTTCAAAAGGAAGGGCCATCTTGCCGCTTACCACGCCCATAGGCTGGTTCAGGGCACATGCCGCCTGCACTGTCCGTCCCTGTATAAAATCACCTTTATGGGGCAGGAGGGAATAAGTAAAGAAATGTTCCCCCTGGTCCTGGCTGTGGTCAGGGCTTGTGGCTGTCTTAAGGAGGGTGATCCGCAGTACATTATCCTTCACATCATGGCCATACTTACAGTCATTTAAAAGGCTGACCCCATAGCCATACTCGGAAAGGTCCGCAAAGCGGTGGGCAACAGTTTCAAATTTTGCCTGGTCCCAGCTTGTGTTCCAATGGTTGGGGCGGCGCACATTGCCATACTGGACATCAAAGGTCCCATAGGTGGTGCGGATGTCCACAGGGAAGGCCGCCTTGAAAAGCTGGTGGGTCTCATGGCATTCCATTTGGGTCACAAAATCAATCCTTCTGTCCTTCCCATATAAAACCATGTCCTGGCTGATCTTTGAATGCCTGTAGCCCCACTCCATGTGTATGGTAAGCCGCAGGGGGCCATGCTCTGTAACCTCAAAAGCTGTCAGTTCCGTGATCTCCCTCATTTTCTGCTGGTAAAAAATATCAATGTCCCAGGCGTCATTGTTAAGGGGCTTATCCTCAAAAACCTGGAGCACATTTGCCCTCTGCCCGGGAGGGAGCACTTCCCGGCCAGCCTCCCGGTCATAAAGGCGGGTAATCTGCCCGTAATCGTTCAGTTCAAGAAGATAATAGGGTGTCTCAAAGCTGCGTTTATCAGCCCTGAGCACATTTTCACAGGCCTCTCCCTGCTCTTTGCCCACCGTTACCTGTACCCACCCCATAGGCGGTACAGCCTCTACCATCGCCAGCAGCCCCTGGGCCGTCCTCTGTACCGGAAGAGCCCTTCCATCCCCCAGCCGGGCGCAGGTTCCCTCTTTTTCCGGCAAAAGCACCATGCCGTCCATGGCAAAGCCGCTGTCGTTAATTACAGTGTATACCTGCTCCTTTTTTTCTGCACAGGAAAGGAAATCTGCTTCCACTTCTTTCCCGATTTCTTCTATCAGGGCATAGTCCTTTTGGCAGTCCTGGTAAACCTCAAAAATGGATGAGCCTGGGATGATATCATGGAACTGGTTTGTGAGCAGCAGCTTCCATCCTTCCGTGAGCCTTTCCTGCCGGGCCTCCTTTAAATCTCCCCCCATTGCCAGTGCCTTCATCACGGCAAACCATTCCGCCCTGCGGTAGAGATACTCCATCTTCCGGTTCATGCGCTTAATATACCCATGGCTGGTATAGGTCCCCCGGTGGTATTCCAGGTACAGCTCCCCATCCCAGGTATTCACATAGCTGTCCGTATTTTCCACATTTTCCTTCAGCTTCTCAAAATACGCCCCTGCAGTGGAGGTTTTCAGGTGGGGCATACCGGGAACCTTGTCAATCCTCCTGCGCCGTTCCAGCATATCCCTGGTGACGCCGCCGCCCCCGTCCCCAAAACCATAGGAGATCAGCAGGTCCTGGTTCATATCTTTTTCTGTATAGGTATCCCATACGCCCTTAACGGTTTTGGGGATCAGCTCCCCGTTGTAGGTGTAAAACCAGCTTCCCGGCTGGCTGTCCACTGTGGGGGTGGTGATAAAATGGGTGAGCACGCAGCTCCCGTCAATTCCCTTCCAGTAAAAGGTGTCATGGGGCATCCGGTTATACTGGTTCCAGCTGATCTTGGTGGTCATAAACATATCAATACCGGATTTACGCAAAATCTGGGGCAATGCCCAGGAATAGCCAAACACATCCGGCAGCCAGAGGAAATGTACGTCCCTGCCAAATTCTTCCTTGATGAACTGGCTTCCTATGAGAATCTGGCGTGCCAGGGATTCCCCGCTGGTAAGGTTACAGTCCGCTTCCACCCACATGGCGCCGTCCGCTTCCCACCGTCCCTGGGCTACACGCTCTTTGATCTCCTCATACAGCTCAGGGAAATCTTCCTTAATGAAAGCGTAAAGCTGGGGCTGGGTCTGTAGGAAAAGATATTCCGGGAACAGTTCCATCAGCCGCATCACCGTGGAGAAGGAGCGGGAGCATTTTTCCCTGGTATGCTTTAACCGCCACAGCCAGGCCGTGTCAATATGGGTATGGCCCACCGCATACACATGAATGTCAGAGTGCTTCCCCATTTTGTCTATCTTCTCATTGAGTAAATCATCTGCCTGGGCCACTGTCCGGTAAAATTCCTCGCTTCCCGGCTCTGACCAGTCAATACAGTGCATTGCCCGGTCAAGATTTGCCAAAAGCCCGTGGCGTGTGGGATCGTTTTCATCCAACTGGGCTATGGTCTTTAGCAGGACGTCCGCCATAAAATACAGGTCGTCAGTTTTATCGTCCAGCCATCCAATCCATGCCTTTTTCAGCTTATGCTCCATCTCCTGGGGCTTCCCACCGCCTTCCAGCCCGGACCAGAGACGGAAAGTAAGGCCTATTGTACCCCCGCCCTCCCGGCCTGTAAAAAAAACTTCCCTGTGGTTGCGGTCTACCCCCTGGTAAGGCTTCCCGTCCAGATAAAGCATGGCTTCAAAGCCGGAATTGTTCCCATCCCCGTTTTTACCAAAGTCAAACACGCCCAGGACCTTTCTTCCGGGCATCTCCTGGGGCAGCTCCGCTTCCAGATGGAGCCAGAGATACCGGTCTCTCCCCCTCCAAATATCTCCCAGGTGCATTTCCTCCCAGTTTTCAAAGGATACCGGCACCTGGGGAGCTGTCTTGTGCTGGGTATCCTCACACACCAGAAAACGCTCTATGGCCTGCCCTTCCCTGTAACGGTATTCCTCCAGTTCCTCCACCCTGCTTTCCAGCTTCTTAAATGTTAAAAACATTGTCCCTCCTGTCCCAGTCCTGTATTTGTGCCCTATTTGCTTATACACTGCCTGCCAGGACTGTTACGCTTTTTATTATTGCATTCAGGCAACGCAGCCGCCTGGGCTCTTCCCAGGCGGCTGCCGGTTTAACACCTGCCCCCTGCTCTTTTATCCTATAATATTTCACCCAAAGGGACAACTATTAAATTTCTATTTTTAAGGGCTAAATTATTCCTCCACACCATCCATGCCGTAAACTTCGATCTCATAAATACGGGCCGCTGTGTCCGATCCCTGGGTGGGTTTTACAATGGATACTTTCACATACCTTGCCGCTGTGGGGGCAAAGGTATCCTTTGTCACATCCAGCGTATTCCTTGTAACGCTTTTTACCTCTGTGAACTCTGTCCCGTCCTCGCTTACCAGGATCACATAGCTCTTGGTGTTCATATCCGGGGACTCTCCCCCTGCCTGGGCATGGGAGATGTTAACACCGCTTATGGTCTTCATGCCGCCCAGATCAATGGTGATCTCATGGGGAGGGGTACCTGTTGCACACCACTTCTTGGCCACATCACCGTCCACCGCAAATTCCGGCGCTTCGTTGGCATTGACAAAGGCTGTCGCCTCTGTGGGCATATTCTGGGATAAGAGGGCCAGCTCTTCCCCTGCGCCTTCAGTTACCACGATATATCCTTCCACGGCCTTTTCCGCTTCCCCTTCGGCGTTCTTCGCTTTCATAGTCACCCCATAGACCCCTGCCTGGGCATAAGCCACGCTGGGGGCAGTGTCTGTGCTGGCAGCCGGTTCCCCGCCTTCAAAGGCCCATTCCACCTCTGTGGTGTTCTGGGATGCCAGGCTCTCAAACTTCACTGCCATGCCCGGGGCTACTAACGTCCTGTCTGCGGTGAAGTCCGCTTTGGGCAGGCTGTTGTTGGGCCAGTCCATGGTAACCTCCCCGGCGGTCCCTTCTACCAGTGCCTTATTCACCGGCACTACCTGGAAGTTGGATTTATTGGTATCGTCTGTCCTGGGCAGCGTATTGATATAGAAGCAAGTGTTATTGCAGGCACCCAACAGGGATTTGGTCCCGTCCTGGTTGATGCGGAACACCTGGTAATAATCCGCCGGTGTATCCACACTCCAGGAAAGCCTTACCCCTGCCAGCAGGGCGTCCTCGTCAAACTCGCTTCCCTCTACCTTTACATTGGAGACCGTGCTCACAGGCGAAGCTCCCATATCCCCGATGGACAGATTTCCAAAGAGCAGTTCATAGACATCGTCCGCCGTATCGGAAACAATGCTATAGGAAATAGCTGTCACTGTCTCTCCTGCTGCCTCTGAAATGTCATAGCTGATAGTGGTCCAGTCCGCCCCTGCCTTTGCATCCCCTTCCAGGGTAAGCTCCGTGCCGTCCTCCAGCGTCAAAATGAGGGTAAGGGCAGTAGGCTGGGAAGCCTTAACGGTGGTGGTAAAGGCCGTTCCCTCTGTGATCGGGAGCATAGCGCTGTAAAGTTTGATTTTAGTGGCAGCGCCCCCATCTATCTTCCCAAACAGCCGCAGGCTGCTGCCGCCATAATAGGCATCCGCCATATAAAAACTGGGTGCCAGGCTGTTGGCGCCTTCATTCTCCATGATCCAACGGTAGGTGGGGAGCACATCTGCAAGGCTTCTGTTGTTCCAGTCCATTGCTGATGCCTTTTCCCCTTTGATAAAGAAGTTGTAGCCGTTACCAACATTAAAGTTGGTAGTAAAGGGCAGGGAGGTAAGAGGCGTCCGCTCCACCACATACCTGGATATTCCCCTCCACGCTGTAGGATCCGAATATTCTACTTCCGCCGAGGGATCCCCTTTTCCGTTCACCCACATGGTATTCTCTTTCTTTTCCATCTCCACAGGATCCCCGGCTGTCTGCCATGCCCAGCTTGGGCAGTAAAGGCCTAAAGAAGTATAAGTCCCCCCTTCCGGGTTTTCAAACAGATCCCATCTTTCCGGGGTCATATAGCCGTTGGACTGGACATCCATCCCTGCGTAAAGATCGTAAGGATCCACCCCGATCTCCTCTGCCAGTTCCGCAGAGCTTTTCAGCAGTTCCTGGTCTGCCAGGCTGTCGTTGGTCCACCAGAAGTTCAGGAACATATGGTCTGCAAGGGCATTTCCCTCCCCGTCCACCATATAGGCAGCATTCTTTTCCGTGAGGGCATTCTGCCAGTCCATCTCCCCTGATTCCGTCATGGAATCATAGTATACCAATTCCAGTTCCGGGTAGGTTTCCTTAAAGTACTTGATAAATTCCTGCATCAGGCCCGCATGGCCTTCCGTAAGCTTTCCGGTATCGTCCCCTTCAGTTTCCTGGTTAATGAACCATCCGTCAAAGCCATAGGTATCCGCAACCTCCGCCAGCTTTGCCGCTATGGGGAAGGAGCCGTCTTCTTCCTTCTGCAGGAAGGTATCCAGCCATTCCAGTTTCCCCCCGTGGGCAGCCTGTGGGAAAAAGCAGGTCCCAATGACTTTTACGCCGTTTTTGTGAGCCATGTCCGTCACATCCGGGCTGGGCGCCACGATCAGCCCCTCCCCTGAGGAACCGCCCCAGTATACCAGCAGGTCTACATACTGGAGGTAACCAAAGGTATTGCTCTTTAGTTTGTTCAGCCCGTGAGGCGCATTTCCGCTGGTGCTGCTGTTCATAATGGAAATGGCCATTACCTGGGTCTCCTTATTCTGGGTGCTGTTCACCGTCTGGAGCTTTTCCCGGTCCGCCCGCTGGGCAAGGGGAACCGTGCTGATATTGTAGGCAAGGTCCGGGTCCTCCTTCGCATCCCAGTCAAGAAGCTGCTGGGGGAACCAGTAGGAAGACTCCGGCTGGCCATTCATGACCACCTGCTCATTTTCGTTTTCTTCCGTAGGCAGATAATCCGGGGCTTCCTCCCCGCCTGCAGGCTCCTTTGTTCCGGAGTCATTTTCCGGCTCTTCCGTTTCCTCCAAATCGCCCTCATTGGTTTCCTGGGGCTGGGTCTGCGTATTTGGCGCTGTGGTTTCCTGGGGCTTCTGGCAGGCAGACAGCCCAAAAACCATGGCCCCTGCCATGAACCCGGCAACTGCCCGGCGCAGCGGCAGGCTTAACTTGTGAAATTTCATTTAAAATCCTCCCTCCTTTAGCACATGCTTTCTACCAAAAAGGTAACATGCAAATTTGCATAATCATAGTGGAGAATTTCTGAATTACCTGTACATATTTTACATTTTTGTTTTTTCAGCCTCCTGCCTGCGGCACTGCAGATGGGGCCACTATTTTTGCCTGCTGGATCCGGCAAGATGAGAAGTCACCCTCCCCTTGCCACCTTCGCCGGATACCACCTCTGAAACCATGCGGTAAATGCCCCCAGGAGAATGGGAAACACAGAGTTTACCGCCCCTGCAAGATATCCCGCGCCAGTTCCCATGACCCCATAGGTCCACACGGGCATAAGCAGGTACAATATCCCCCACATCAGAGTAAGGATCCGGTTGGTCTTTATAAAAAGGGGATTTTCCAGCGCCTTTTCTCCCCCATAACCGTTCATGGAATACCAGGCAGTAAGGGGGATCTTCCCAAAGCAGGAACCCGCCCACATACAGCCAAAGGCAAAGTAGGACACAGGCACTGCAAGCCGTACCGGCACCCCACCAAGGAGCCCAATGGAACACCCTGCGGCAAGGGCTCCTGTAAGATAATCGTACACTGTCTTTTGGTGCCGATAAAATACAAGAGGTGTCAGCGCACAGGCAGCCAGGCAAATTAGGGCTCCCAGATAGCCATCTGCCGGGGCGGCCGCCCAGAATACGATCCACGGGGCCAGCAAGATCCCCATATGGGTCTTCTTACAGGGCTTCTGTATTTGCCCACCGCCTTCCACTGCCCCTATCTCCCTGTGATCATCCCCGCTGCCAAAACATTTGTCCCATTCCAGCATCAGGCCGAAATCGCCCTTTACTTTATAGAGCTGTTTCATCAGGGCTTCTTCTCCCCGGATCTCCCCCGCCCCAATGGAACGCCACAGAGTAATGGGCGTTTCAATTCTTGTAGTAAAGGTTTTAAAATCATGGCATAAAACCGTTGCCCCCTCCTTCCCCAGCACGACCTGATAGCATTCCCCAATATCGGTGTAATACATTTCCAGCACCCGCTCCCTGCCTGGGTAGCTTTCTTTCCGGTACAGTGCCGCCATCTGCCTGGTAAAGGTAAGAGCCCCGGATTCCTTTTCCATGCCCTCTTTCCCAATCCCCCAGCTGGCATCCGCCATACGCTCAAAAACTTCCCTGGGATACAAAAGCTGCCCCAGCGCCTTTTGTGTCTTGTCCGAAATGCTGCCCTTTACATACTCCCTGCCTGCTTCCCTTACATGGCTAAGATATGCCCTGGTCCTTGCTGAGACCTCCGGTACCCGGAACAATTCTCCCTGGCCGCAAAAAACCGCCGTATACTGGCCTTTCCCGCACATATGGTCAAAAAGGCTGCGCACTCCGTCATAGTTTCCCTCTGCTGTATAAAAACCACAGGTGGAGACTACCACTGTCTTTTTACCGCTCATGTCATATCTGGGCGGATGGCTGCCATTGCCTACGCCATCCGTCCGCTCTGCCATAAAAGGGAGTACCATAGGAAGCTGGCGGTCAATGAGATTCTTTAATGCCCCCGGAACGGTATAATAATAGAGCGGGAAGCTCCATATAGCCACATCCGCCCACAAAAGCTTTTGGATCACACTTTCCATATCGTCCTGTATGCAGCATTTCCCGGGAGTTTTCCCCCAACAGCCAAAACAGCCAAGGCAGGGCTTTATATCCAGGCAGTTTACCTGGATCTCCTCTACCTGCATTTCCTCTGCCCCTGCACCCCCCTTTTCCATTCCTTCCAAAAAAGCGCAGGCCAGTTGATAGGTATTGCTTGCCTTGCCCTTGGGGCTTCCATTGATCACCAAAACTTTCATTCTCATCCCTCCATGCCCTGTTTCTCCAACAGGCTGATACAGTTCTTCGCCCACTCTATATACATCTGCATTTTTCTCCGCCCATAATCTACTGTCATCTGCCAATAGAGGGACTTTTCCTTGTGGCCAAGATAGTTGCTGTAATTTTCAATATACGCCGGTACTGGGGAAAGCCTCTGGAGGAACCCCTCGCAGTCTGATATCATCCTTTGAAAGTAGCAGATATTTTCTTCCCGTTTCCGCTCCCCCATAAAAAATACTTTCATCAGCACCGGCTCCTTTGCAACGATCCCCGGGCTCTCATCCGCCAGCCACCGGAGCAGCTCCTCCTTTCCCTGCGCTGTAATGGAAAAAATATTCTTGTCCGGTTTTCCCTGCTGGGGAACCGGTGTCTTGCCCACCCATCCCTTTTTTTCCAACCCCTGAAGCTCCCGGTAAATCTGGCTTGTCTGGGCGCTCCAGAAAAAATTCAGGGAATCCCTGAACACTTCCATGATTTCATAGCCTGTTAAGCTGTGATAATTCAGCAGGCCTAAAATCCCATGCTTTAACATAATTCTCCCCTCCCTGGTTTTTGCTTCCCGAATATCTTTTCATTTATCATTATATTCCACTTGTAGAATATAATCAAGGCCGAAAATGAGAATAACAGGTTAAACTTATAAAAGGTTATTGTCAAAAAAACCAGTCTTTGCCGGTCAAAAAAATGAAGTTATAAAGACGTGATCCTATTTCTGGAAGGCTTTCCGTTTGATTCTATTAGACTTTTTACAGCGTTAATGTCCAAAAGAGACAGCATTTTTGTCCGCACCCCTTATGGCTCCGAAATATCCCATGACACGATACCGGCGATCACAGACAGAGCGACCGAAACGGCTGATGGATGGCCGGACCGCCCTCTTAAGAAATTTTATACATTCCTGTTTGTAGACTGCCCGTATGTATCAGTCCGCAAGGAGATGGAAACAAAAAACCTGGCAGTTTATGTGACCCTTGGTTATGACGTAAATGGGATCAAGGATATCTACAGCATAGCGGAAACCGCAAAAGCAAACAGCCTGAAACCATACGATTACTTTGAGTATCTGCTCACTGAGATACCGAAGCATTTGGATGACACTGACCACAGTTTTTTGGATAATCTGCTCCCCTGGTCACCAAGCCTCCCTGCGAACTGCCGAAAACCTGGTAAAGATGAAGCGAAATAAGACTGGAGCAAATCTGTTTCTATCATACAGGTTTGAAGCAGATAGTAAGCAATACTTTGAAAAAATTAAATGCCTTGTCCGAAGAAACGTGTTCAGAACTGACCGCCACCACCAAAAGACGGAAACTGACCGAGCGTGACCATTCCATAAAGACAAGGTTAGCCAAGGCAAAGGAACAGGCGAAACAGCCGACAGTTGCCGAGAAAAAACAGCACAGAACCCAAAGCAAAGGAAAGGGGGATATGGCACTATGAAACTATCACGATACGAGCAGGAAAGTATTCTCAATTATAACGCAGGAGAACAGACCGCCACCCTCTATACAAGGGATAAGGCAGTCATGAGGAAACTTGACACGCTTGTTGCCGACTTCCCCGACACATACAAGCTGGCAGGGCAGGACGAGGTATCTAAGACCTATTCCTTTCCGAAGTCATACGTCAGTTACCGCAAGCTGAGGGCGGTCAGCACAGAGCAGAGGGAACGGGCAAGGCAGATGATGATTGCAAAAAATAGGGAAAGGGAAGTTTAAGCATAACTTAATGGAATTGTGTGTGTGCTTGTGGTAAAATAATATCACTGAATAATTCAATAAATCAAAAATATATTGGTAGGAAAAAAGATAAAAACTTTCCAACCAACGGTTGAATCTCCCCAATTCAACTACTGATTCGTGTAAAAAACATACAATCAGGCGTATCATTTCAGGCGAAAGGAGAAAATATGATGAAACAGACAGAGATTGGAGAATTTATAGCCAAATGTCGTAAAGAGAAAAAACTAACTCAAGCACAGTTGGCAGAAAAACTGAACATTACGGACAGGGCTGTATCTAAATGGGAAACAGGAAAAAGTATGCCCGACTCATCTATAATGTTAGAACTTTGCGAAATACTGGGAATCACAGTAAACGAGCTATTAAGCGGGGAGAAAATTGATATGGAAAGTTATGAAAAAAAGGCAGATGAAAATTTAGTTGCCTTGAAAAGAAAAGATGAAAATAACATGACAAAGAATGTGATTATTTCAATTCTTTTTTCGGTGGCACTTTTGATAGGAATTATGGTATGTCTTATTTGCAATCTTGCAATATCCGGCGATTTAACGTGGTCACTAATTCCAGTAAGTTCGATTGTTCTTGCATGGGTTATATCGTTCCCAAGTATTATATTAGGAAAAAGAGGGATTATCGTAAGTTTAATATCATTAAGTGTTTTTATCGTTCCTTATTTGTTCCTGTTGAGCAATTTAGTAAAAGTGGAAGAAGTGTTTTCAGTTGGCGCAGAAATGGCAGTAGCTTCAATCGTATTCTTGTGGATAATAGTTGCAGTTTTTAGGCGCATTGGAGAAACAAGAAAGTTAGTTGCTTTAGGAATATCCTTTTTGTTAGCCATTCCGTTTATGTTTGTCATCAATGTAATGGTATCGAAAATAACAGCAGAGCCTATTCTTGATGTATGGGATATGCTGACTGTCTTTATATTGTTGATATCAGCATTTGTTTCATTTATTTACGACTATGCCAAGAAAAAGGGATTGATGAAATAATAAGAAACAAGACTTCTTACATTATTAGGACAGGAAGATATGAAAAACTGAATATTGTTTACCTTTTGGTAGCGATTTATTTTAACAGTAAATCAGCTACCTTTTTTATTTTCGGAACTATCAAGCACAGCAAAAATAAATTGCAGGCAATTTATTTTAGAAAGAATGAGGTATCAGAAATGATTGAAAACAAAAATGACGCAAGCAGAAACTTAGAAAAAGTCTTTGCAATCCGAATATGACAGTATCGGCAGGGAGCAGACCAAGACAGCTACAGAATTAGCCTATGCAGAGGTAATCAGCTATAACAAGAAGAATCTTGAAAGGGAACTTCAGAACGAGAGCCGACAGCATAACAGGCAACAGAACAAAACGAAATGGAGGGAGGAAGAAATTTAATGTGAAATTTATTGTAAAGACAGGCGATTTTTTGTATAATTGAAGTGTGGCAGGCGCAGATTATATTATATCTTGTGCCACAGATTTTTAGGAATCGAGGTGTTAAAGTGCAGGACGATACAAAGCAGATAGTACCCGAAGAAGAAACAATAGCTAAATATACCATCAAGGACAGTGTATTTTCTGACTTATTTAAGATTAAAAAATACCTGTTGCAATTATATAGGGCACTCCACCCAGAAGATAAAACAGCCACCGAGAGTGAACTAACAGATATTACGATTAAGAATGTTCTGACAGACGGGATTTATAATGATTTGGGCTTCCTTTTAGGGGAAAAATTTATGATTCTGTTAGAAGCGCAATCATTATGGACGTTGAATATTATTATTAGAGCGTTGTTATATCTTGCGCAGACATATCATGATTATTTTGAGCGTACCAATCAAAATCTATACAAGAGCAAGAAAGTAAAAATGCCAAAACCCGAACTGTATGTAATTTACACAGGTGACCGAAAAAACATTCCTGATACAATATCCTTATCAAAGGAATTTTTTGACGGAGTTGATACTGCTGTTGATGTAAAGGTAAAAGTTATTTGCGAGAGTGATACGGACAACATACTCAATCAGTATATTATTTTCTGTAAAGTGTATAATGAACAGATGAAACTTTATGGCAGAACAAGAAAAACTGTTACTGAAACAATTCGTATCTGTAAAGACAAAAATATACTAAGGGAATACTTGCTTGACAGGGAAAAGGAGGTTGTGTCAATTATGATGAGTTTATTTGACGAGGAAGAAGTTATAAGGTCTTATATCAAAAGTGAGCGTTATGAAGCTGAACAAGATAAAGCAAGAAAGACAGCTATTCGCATGATTAAGGCAGGTAAAATGTCATTGGAGGACATAGCAGATTACACAGAGTTATCGCTTGATTTAGTTAAGGATTTACAGAGTGAGATTATGCAGTTAGCATAATCGACAAAACAATTTAATATCAAAATAACAGCGTAAAGGCGCATGGAACAGTAATTTGTAAACCATGCGTCTTTTTTTACGCCCAAAAGGAGAAACATGAGCGACAACATTCAGACCAACACCACAGGGCGATTAACGCCCTGTTTGCAAAAGAAGATTGATAAGACAACTTATTTAGTCGAAATACATTTTTCTGATACCAGTACCCAAAGCGTAGAGGACAAGTTGAAGCGTGTCATTCTCCACGATTTAGAGCATGGGAAACAGGGAAAATCAAGAAAAAGTGATGAAAAATGATGAATACGTCCTTGACAAGTAGCAACAGGATGCGCAGCAGGATATAAAGAGATGTTGGAAATGATAAGAAAGGACGATCTCGATACTCAGCTTGCAGGTAATTTGCTGTTGTGTCTTGCTGTTTGCGGCGGAGAGGAAGTGTTTGAAACTTTTTTGGAGCTGGAACGAAATCCTCGAGGCTGGAGAGAAAAGTTGTACGTGAATCCCTCGCGTTATGCTGTATATGGGGGATGGTCCTATGATGGCAGCGGAAGATTTATCAAAACAAATTTTGACACATGCTATCCTTTGGTCAAAGGAAATATAAATCAAGAAAAGAGCAGTCCTGTAAAAATAGCTGTTAAGACGGAGGAGAGATGTCCAAAATGCGGATGCAGAATGGTAAATCTTATGGAGATTGACGGCAGAGACTGTCGGCTTGATTTTTTAGAAATCGACGGCGTGATCAAAGCGAAATGCTGTCCGAACTGCATTGCGTATTCAGATGGTGATTTTTGCAGATATGTCATAGATGGAGAAAGCGAGGTCGTTTTTGCGGAGGATTTATCCATTGCAGAAGATTACCTGGGAGATGCAGGAATTGATGAGCTTGCATCAAATACCTATATCTTGGGAGATGACCCTGTTGCGCCAAGGTATGCCGCTGATTGGGAAGGCGGGTCCTCTGTCGGCGGGTTTGCTTTCTGGATTCAGGATTGCGAGATCAAGCTTTGCCCGGATTGCAGGGTGATAGCGGTCTTGCATCAGCAGACATAATGCATCACAAGCTATGAGGTTAAAATATGGAAAGCATTACAGAAGTGAAAGATATGGTTCAATTTATTTTACGGACAGATGAAATAGATAGTGAAAGCAGTAGTAGTTCGGATATAAGTGTTCCTGTATATGATATTTCAGCTGAAGAATTTCTGGGTTTTGCAGAAAATGCAATTTCATCTGAAACGAAAGAAGGAATTGTAAATGCTGTTTCGAATTTAAAGAGAGCATTAGATTGTGAGATGGATATGTTTTTTGAGAGCATAAATATAAAAAGAATTTTTGATAAGAAAAATTTGAAGTTTGAAAACAAGACCAAGTTCTTAGCTGATATAGGATTATTTCCTATTCGGACTATTAATAAATTAAATTTTATGAGAAATAAACTGGAACATGAATATAAGACTCCAGAAATATATGATTTACACACATATTATGAATTGGTATGGAGTGTTGTAAAAATATTGGATTTGTATCTTGAGTTATTATATAAAAATGGAGAAATTAATTTAGAACTTTATATTGAAAATAATGTGTATTATCTTACGATGAAACATGATATAAAAGAGTGTGCATTTGAATTTGAAATAATAAATTGGACTAAGGAAAAAGAGAGAGAAGAAAGAAGACTAAATGTATGTTTGAAGAACCAGAAGGATGCAAATGATTTTATAAAAGCATTTAATATATATTTGCTATCAATTCAATACTTTGATTATAGAAATCTTAATTTATATAAAAAGAAAATAAAGAAACTATTAAATGACAATGGAGCACCAGACAGCTTGAAAGGCAGATGAAGTCTTTCTTAATAGTTCTTTTTGATGATTGTCCCGTTTTAGATGGTCAGTTTACCTTGTCAAAATTGGCAAATATGTTGCATTTATATAGCCTAGTTGGTATTATATTGGTATACTTGAAATTGGAAGCAGGGCTGTTTTTAGGGAGGCACGTTCCCTGCCCCTGGCGTCAATCAGGGAAAGCAGTCTGTAGTTCTCTATCTTTTGCATCACGAAGACATTGCAGATACATTAATATTAGATTATATTCAGGAGGTAAACGTTTTGATGCGTAGCAGTGGAGTTTTAATGCATATCTCTTCCCTTCCATCTCCTTATGGGATTGGCACGATGGGCAAGGAGGCTAGAAAGTTTGTGCATTTTCTTAAGAAATCAGGACAAAGTTATTGGCAGGTGCTGCCCATTTGTCCAACCAGTTACGGGGATTCACCCTATCAGTCTTTTTCCAGCTTTGCCGGAAATCCTTACTTTATTGACTTAGATGCCCTCTGTCGGCAAAAATTGCTGACGGAGCAGGAATGCGGGGCGTATGACTGGGGGCGAGACGTTACCCAGGTGGATTATGGAGCGCTTTACGAAAGCCGCTACCCGCTGCTGCATAAAGCCTTTGAACGGTTCCAGAAAAAAATACCAAAGGATTATGCAAAGTTTTGCAAAGAACAGCAAGACTGGCTCGAGGATTATGCGCTATTTATGGCGCTGAAAGACGCCCATGGGGGCGTGTCATGGAGTGAGTGGGAGCCAGAATTAAAGAAACGTGACAAAGACGCCGTGGATCGTGCCAAACAGGAACTGGCAGGAGAGATAGAATTCTGGAAGATGCTTCAGTATTTATTTTATCGTCAGTGGAGGCAATTAAAAAAATATGCCAATGACAAAGGCGTCCGCATGATCGGTGACGTGCCGATCTATGTGGCGATGGACAGCGCCGATGTGTGGGCAAATCCAGAGCAATTTTATCTGGATGGGGATCTTTTGCCTATTGACGTGGCAGGGTGTCCGCCGGATGCTTTTTCCGAGGACGGTCAGCTTTGGGGCAACCCCCTGTTTCGCTGGGATGTGATGAAGAAAGATCAATATCAGTGGTGGACTAAGCGGCTTGAAAAGACAGCAAAGCTGTTTGATGTTATACGCATTGACCATTTCCGGGGATTTGATTCTTATTATGCGATTCCTTATGGGGACGATACGGCGAGAAACGGAGAATGGCGGCAAGGACCAGGCATTGAATTATTTCAGGTGATTGAGAAGAAGCTAGGCAGGCTGGACATCATAGCGGAAGATCTTGGATTTCTAACTGACTCTGTGCGCAAGATGCTCAGTGATTCCGGTTATCCAGGGATGAAGCTGATCCAGTTTGCTTTTGACACCCGGGAAGATGGAGACTATTTGCCGCACAATTACACACGCAATTCGGTAGTCTATGCCGGGACGCATGACAATGACACGATTATTGGATGGATGAAGACGGCGCCCAAGGCGAGCGTGGCGTTTGCCAAAGAATATTTGCAACTGAACCGCAGGGAAGGATATCACTGGGGCGTTATGCGCTCTGTATGGTCCAGCGTCAGCGACTTGGCAGTCGTAACTATGCAGGATCTTCTTGGGCTGGCAAGCTCTGCCAGGATGAATACCCCGTCAACCTTGGGAGAGAACTGGATGTGGCGCATGAAACCAGACGCCATTGACACTAAGCTGGTAAAGAAAGTCCGTAAGCAAGTGGAACTGTATGGCAGGCTGCCGAAAGAACCAGAGGCTTGACAGGAAAAGATAGATGCGCCCTTGCAGCTGCCCTTTTGGATATATGCAAGGGGCATCTTGATAAAAGACAGGAGGGAATCTAAGTATGCAAGACTATGTGAAAACCATGAAATATGAGGACTGGGTCGGGGTATGGTTTTATAATGAGAATGATAAGCCTTTTTCAATTGGAGAAAAGATGTCGCAAATCAATGAAAGCGCCTATATGAATGGCTATAATTGGGACGCTTTTTTCAATTATTATCTTGAAAAACATGCGCCAGATCTTTTGGAAGGCTTGGAAAGTGATCCGGAAGCCGGCTCTTACGTTGCTTATTATCAAATGAGTGAAGAAAATGAGAGAAAGGCAGAACGCTTTGTTGAACTGATCGTTTCTTTGATAGAAAATGAAGAAGAGATATACCAGATTGTCCGTGACAATGGAGATGACATTGAGTTCGAATAAATAAAATGCTTAGCAAACCCAGTGTTTATGCGGGTTTGCGGACTTTTGATAACAGTCATGTTTATTTTGTGCTATTTATATTCTGACACCAGGACGCCTGTGCCCATTTGGATTGTTTTTGGGTTGAAAAATAGCCATCTTATAAAAGTTAAGATCTATTATGGGACGGCTATTTTAAGTTCGGTATTCAAAGTTGGGGAGTGGTTATGCCTCTTTTTTAGGATGTTTACACAGTTTGCTTTCCGAATTTTTCAAGATACTCTTTGGCAGATTCAATTGTGATATTTAATTTATCCTGTAAACGTCTCAGAAGTTCCTCCTCGGAAAGCCCGAAATCAATCCCTGTTTCAATTATGCCCCTGGCTGTGCCAATCTCCATGCCTTTTTCAATATTTTCCTGGTCACGCATTAACAATGTCATATACTCATGCCTCCATTCTCTGTTTTTCCGGGCATTCTTCACTGCAGCTTCCAGTTCATCCACGAATGGGTCTGCCGGCTTCTTTCCGGCAACATAATCCCAAAACGCTTTCAGTTCAGGTCTGACATCATCCATAGTCCCTTTAGCGTTCAGGAATATCTTGGTCGTCTCGTCCTTTAAGAGGATGCTTTTGTCTTCCTTGCAGATGTTCTCAAATGTATAGATATGCCTGCCCATGCCGAACTGGTCGAACGGGCAGATAAAGATGATATAGCTTGGTTTTAACTTCTTGCATCTCAATGTCATAAACAGTGCCTCTGCCGTCTTCCACATATGCGTCAAAACGGACGCTTTTTGCGTCTATGTCGGGACGTATCGCTTTCTGTGTTTCCGGATATTCTATGCGGTCTATCTTTAAACCCGGCAATATCCTCTGTAAGAGCCCTTTGCACAGCTTTGGGTCCTGCATGATTTTTCCGAAGATAAAGTCATTCGATATCCGCAATTCTTCCCATGCCGCTATCAATGATTTAGATAGACGATTTTCATGCCGTTTTTTCCAAAATCTAACTGCCCAGAAAGTTGCTGGTATACGGCTATGAGATCACGCTTAATTAGGGCGTCTTTCTTGTGCTTCATCCTTTTCGACGTCCTGTTATGGGACTTCTGTATATCTTTAGGATATAAAACAAAACTGTTAGAAAAGTTGTTGAAGGTAATTGTTGCTTTTGAAAAAGACGGATTTACGCTTTTACTAAAGGTAGTTCAGTTTTAAAGTTAAATAGCACCTATCATAAGGATTTAAAATAAATATAGATCAATTGTTGACGATTGATAATATGATTAAGTTATATTTTCTATATAAAGCAGAATCGGATAAAAAAATTAGCGAGGATAGTCGGACGCCAATACCATATTATGTATTAGGATTTTTAGGGAAAGAATTTAAAAATATGGGTTTTGTTCAAAGAAACAAGAAGCTAAAGGGAGTATTTGCTAATAAGTAGTCCATGAATATGATTTATTCTTAAAAGATAAGTGTTTCAAGTCAATCCATGTCAGTATGAAATTCAATTATCTTATTTTTGTTTAGGACATATTTCCTGTTACACTGCATGTTAGAATCACGTCTATATCAAAATATTTAAATCCGTTGGATATTCTTGCACTTGTTATTATAGTATCTTTGCGATAGATAGTCATTATTTTACCTTGGTATTCGCAGGTAGCAGTCTTTGTAGTATGGGCAATAGGAGAGGTTTCTTCAGTTTCATATTTCATTGTAAAGCCATCTCCTAAATTACATGGTTTCTTGTGCTCCAATGGTTTCATATATATAAACTTTATCGATTTTTCGAGATTCTTTGAATGCAAAAATAATTGCACTTAAAGATAATACAATCAAAATAATTTTTGTTATGTTCCAATAAAAATTTTTTTTAAGGGAGTAAGTACTCTTTTTTTTCTCTGAAGCACAATCCAAATAAGTCAATGCCAGTTCTTGCGGCATGCCAAAATGGCTTACAATTTCAGCCGCCTCTGCAGAATCATTTTCCTGGATAAATTGTGCCAGGTCATCTCTGTATTTCCCCTTTAAATATGTCAAATATGTCAATCCATATTCCGTAATATGAAAGTAAGTCCTTGTCTTGTTTTTTGTTACTTTCTTACTCTGCTCAGCGATGCATTCTGCATTTTTGAGACGGTAAATATAAGGATAGAGGGATTTGTAAGTGAAAGAACCATCGCTAATCCTGTTAAGTTCTTGTGAGATTTCGTAAATATACATTGGTTTTTGCTTCAGTAAGAAAAGGATCAGCATTTCACCCAAGCAGTTCTGAAGGCTTTCTGCAAAGCTGTCTGCCATTCCTGTAATTTTGATCTTTTTGCTCATAACCACCTCTTGCTTTTTGACTAACATGGATACAAATATGTCAAAGCAACTATATCATTAATGATTTCAAAAGTAAATAAATTATAAATAATATTTGGCAGAATAAGAAGAAAAAGGATAGATACGAGGTGACGTAGGTGGCTTGAAGAAGCGGTGAAGCTGTTACAAATTTTATGTTTTAGTCAATAAAAAAAGTGTTTGTTTGAAAGGAGAATATTCGATGATCCTTTGAGTGTCACATTCTTTGATGAAAAATCCAAAAAGAATATATATGGCTCAAGTATGATCTGAACTAAGATATGTTTCAATAGAAAAGAACCAAAAGAGAGGTTTTCCAGTCTGTTTCGGTTCTTTTCTAAAAGATAAATGTTTCCAATCAATCCATGTCAGGATGAAATTCAATTATATTATGTTTTTATTTAAGAAATAGCTCCTGTTTTGCTACAAGTCAAAGACACATTGACTGTTGTATGAAGGAGTCCCTTTTTTAATTTTCCAGTTCCAGTAGCTGTGTTTCCACTTCGAGAGGCGCTTTTATCACTGCAAGTCCATCCATCATATGTAGTAGACGAAATGGATGCGCTGGTACAAGTTGCTGAAGAGCCTGTGTAAGAAAAAGAAGCAGTTAATGTGATTTCTGCAACTGTTTTTCCTCCGTAGACACAGGTAGCGGTTTTGGCAACTGTTTTTGTACTAGCTCGCACATTAGGTGAAACTATTTTGGTTTCATATTTGACTGTGTAGCCATCTCCTAAGTCAACGATTTCAGAGCTTTCGTTGGATGATGTGTTAATTGGTGTAATTTCACTGGCGTTTGTAATAATAGGATGATTAAAGATCAACATTGAAGCAGCTAGAACTGCGATTAATTTTTTCATTTGAATTTTCCTTTCCAAAATATTTGCAATAGAAATAATACTATTCTATATTTTCCTCAATTGTTTTAATAGATTCATAAATATGCATTTGTTCTAATTCATGTGCATTGTAGATTATTAGAGATAGAATAATCACTGTACTTAAGATTGTTACACCAATAATAATCTTTGTTATGTTCGAATAAAATTTTTTCTTAAGGGCATAATCCCTCATGTCTTTCTCTGGAACACAATCCAAATAAGTCCGTGCCAGTTCTTGTGGCGTTCCGAAATAGTTGATGATATCAGCCATCTCTACAGAATCATTCTCCTGAATAAATTGCGTCAGGTCATGTTCCATTTCCTGTATGAACATGTCACGGTAATTCTTCGGGCAGTCCAAGAAACGTTTTGTAGCCCGTATGTACTTTTTCATTTCTTTTTCTAAAAGTATGTTTGTCATATCTTATTTCCCCTTATAAATCATTTCATCAAGATCCAGGATAAGATTGGCGGCAGTAGTCAATTCTCTGTATTTCCTCTTCAGATTTATCAAATGTGTCAAGCCATATTCAGTTATATGGAAATAAATCCTTGTCCTATTTTTTGCTACTTCCTTGCTCTGCTCAGCAATGCATTCTGCATTTTTGAGCCGGTAAATATAAGGATAAAGGGATTTGTAAGTGAAAAAACCATCGCTAATCCTGCTAAGCTCTTGTGAAATTTCGTAAGTATACATTGGTTTTTGTTTCAGTAAGAATAGGACTAGCATCTCGCCCAAGCAGTTTTGCAAGCTTTCTGCAAAGCTGTCTGCCTTTCCTGTAATTTTGATCTTTTTGCTCATAATCACCTCCCGTTTTTGCCAAACAAGGCTACAGATACGTCAAAGCAACTATATCATTAATGATTACAAATGTAAATAATTTATAAATAATATATATGTAATTAGAGACAATAGATCTAACAAGGTGCTTGCTAGACGTATTTTTTAAGGAAAGTCGGCTCTGGGACGCCTCTGGAACAATAACCAAGAATAGTATAAGGAATTAGTAAAGTAATGGAAGAAACCAGAATGGGTTTTTGGCAAGAGATAGAAAAACATGCTAGTAGATGGGATGTTGACATTTAAAAAATCGAAGAATGTGTTTTAGTAAGAAAAGAACCGAAACAGCAGGTTTGTATGACTGTTTTGGTTCTATTTTTCCTAAATTTTATTGTGAAATAGATTATTTTGTACTTTTTTCTAGTATTTCAGTAGATTGATGAATGTAAATGGAGTCCATTTTACGAAATTCGTTAACTTTAACTGATAATAGCGCAATAGTAACAATAACGATAATAGATATGCTTCCTAATAATATGTTATAGCGTTTCCTCTTAAATTTGCAGGTTGTCATATCTTTCTCAGGAATACAATCCAAATAAGCCGGCGCCAATTCTTGCGGCGAGTTTAAATAGCTGATGATATCAGCCAGTTCTACAGAATCATTTTCTTGGATAAATTGTGCCAGGTAATCTCTGTACTTCCTCTTCAGATTCACCAAATGTGTCAAGCCATATTCAGTAATATGGAAATAAATCCTTGTCCTGTTTTTTGCTACTTCCTTGCTTTGCTCAGCAATGCATTCTGCATTTTTGAGACGGTAAATATAAGGATAGAGGGATTTGTAAGTGAAAGAACCATCGCTAATCCTGTTAAGTTCTTGTGAGATTTCGTAAATATACATTGGTTTTTGCTTCAGTAAGAAAAGGATCAGCATTTCACCCAAGCAGTTCTGAAGGCTTTCTGCAAAGCTGTCTGCCATTCCTGTAATTTTGATCTTTTTGCTCATAACCACCTCTTGCTTTTTGACTAACATGGATACAAATATGTCAAAGCAACTATATCATTAATGATTTCAAAAGTAAATAAATTATAAATAATATTTGGCAGAATAAGAAGAAAAAGGATAGATACGAGGTGACGTAGGTGGCTTGAAGAAGCGGTGAAGCTGTTACAAATTTTATGTTTTAGTCAATAAAAAAAGTGTTTGTTTGAAAGGAGAATATTCGATGATCCTTTGAGTGTCACATTCTTTGATGAAAAATCCAAAAAGAATATATATGGCTCAAGTATGATCTGAACTAAGATATGTTTCAATAGAAAAGAACCAAAAGAGAGGTTTTCCAGTCTGTTTCGGTTCTTTTCTAAAAGATAAATGTTTCCAATCAATCCATGTCAGGATGAAATTCAATTATATTATGTTTTTATTTAAGAAATAGCTCCTGTTTTGCTACAAGTCAAAGACACATTGACTGTTGTATGAAGGAGTCCCTTTTTTAATTTTCCAGTTCCAGTAGCTGTGTTTCCACTTCGAGAGGCGCTTTTATCACTGCAAGTCCATCCATCATATGTAGTAGACGAAATGGATGCGCTGGTACAAGTTGCTGAAGAGCCTGTGTAAGAAAAAGAAGCAGTTAATGTGATTTCTGCAACTGTTTTTCCTCCGTAGACACAGGTAGCGGTTTTGGCAACTGTTTTTGTACTAGCTCGCACATTAGGTGAAACTATTTTGGTTTCATATTTGACTGTGTAGCCATCTCCTAAGTCAACGATTTCAGAGCTTTCGTTGGATGATGTGTTAATTGGTGTAATTTCACTGGCGTTTGTAATAATAGGATGATTAAAGATCAACATTGAAGCAGCTAGAACTGCGATTAATTTTTTCATTTGAATTTTCCTTTCCAAAATATTTGCAATAGAAATAATACTATTCTATATTTTCCTCAATTGTTTTAATAGATTCATAAATATGCATTTGTTCTAATTCATGTGCATTGTAGATTATTAGAGATAGAATAATCACTGTACTTAAGATTGTTACACCAATAATAATCTTTGTTATGTTCGAATAAAATTTTTTCTTAAGGGCATAATCCCTCATGTCTTTCTCTGGAACACAATCCAAATAAGTCCGTGCCAGTTCTTGTGGCGTTCCGAAATAGTTGATGATATCAGCCATCTCTACAGAATCATTCTCCTGAATAAATTGCGTCAGGTCATGTTCCATTTCCTGTATGAACATGTCACGGTAATTCTTCGGGCAGTCCAAGAAACGTTTTGTAGCCCGTATGTACTTTTTCATTTCTTTTTCTAAAAGTATGTTTGTCATATCTTATTTCCCCTTATAAATCATTTCATCAAGATCCAGGATAAGATTGGCGGCAGTAGTCAATTCTCTGTATTTCCTCTTCAGATTTATCAAATGTGTCAAGCCATATTCAGTTATATGGAAATAAATCCTTGTCCTATTTTTTGCTACTTCCTTGCTCTGCTCAGCAATGCATTCTGCATTTTTGAGCCGGTAAATATAAGGATAAAGGGATTTGTAAGTGAAAAAACCATCGCTAATCCTGCTAAGCTCTTGTGAAATTTCGTAAGTATACATTGGTTTTTGTTTCAGTAAGAATAGGACTAGCATCTCGCCCAAGCAGTTTTGCAAGCTTTCTGCAAAGCTGTCTGCCTTTCCTGTAATTTTGATCTTTTTGCTCATAATCACCTCCCGTTTTTGCCAAACAAGGCTACAGATACGTCAAAGCAACTATATCATTAATAATTTCAAATGTAAATAATTTATAAATAATATATATGTGTGGCTTTTTTGAAATTTGATTCCATTACTTTCATCATCATTAATAGGGAAAATTGTTGAATAATGTAAAATTTTGAAGAATTTCCTTGACAAAATACTAAATTTGTAATATATTTTATTAATAAAGTATATAGCAACAACACCACAGCAATGAGGTGCTTAAGAGGATATCTGGTAGTATCCGAAGTTTTCGTTTCATTTACCATCTTTTCTGAAAAACAGAATATAAAGTGATTAAGAAGAATGAAGGCTTTGGGATACCTGATATAAAGCAACTATTAACCATATAGATGGAACCTGGCTTAACGATGTTTGTGAAGTGAAATTTTTTTAGCATTGTATGTAGGAGGGGAACTGTCTATGAGCAATTAAGCCTATATCATAGAATTATTTACAAACGTCAGGTCAGTCATAATTCCTGGCGGATATAGGCGAAAACGGGGGAGCGGGTGAGGTAGAAAGCGAGGACTATCTAAACGATGGTGCAGAACGAATGCCTTCAAGTGATTTATCATATGGGGAAGTATAATTAAGGAATACAAGATTGAACAATAAAACATGTCGAGCTGGCATATGGTGTTTGTCTGCAACATTTTGGAGCGTGATCCATGTAGCTGTATATCCATCCGGTAGTGAGAGGTTCTATTTTAGAGCCTCTCATTTTTTACCATATGAGATTAATATGTCAAAAGGTCTAAAATTCGCTTGCAGGTTATTTTTCGCAATCTTGCATAACGATATCCATCAAGAATGCGCTGCATCGCTTCAAGATATTTTTGCACAATCTTGAAAAGTCCACAGATTCGAAAGATCTAGAAAATAAAATCATATAAAATAAATTTATAAAAAAATCAAACAAAAAACAGGCTTCGCTTGTCTAATAGTTGTAATGCAAAATGAGAGTTCCGGACTCTGAAGAAAGGAAATAATGATGAATCTGTTGATAACACGAGCCAGAAGGCATGATAAAGCGGCTTTCCAGCAGTTGATGGAACAGGAGGGAAAGTCTCTCTATAAGGTAGCAAAAGCCATTTTAAAGAATGAAGAAGACGTTGCGGATGCAATGCAAGAGACAGTGCTGACATGTTGGGAAAAAATAGACATGTTGAAAAAAGACAAATATTTTAAAACATGGTTAATGCGTATTTTGATCAATCACTGTAACACAATTTTCAGGCAGCGGAAAAGAACGGTATCGGAGGAAGCCGTTCAAGAAACATGGGTGCAGGAGACAGGATATGCAACAGTGGAATGGGAAAATTTTTTGACTTGCCTCGATGAAAAATATCGCGTGCTTATCATCTTGTACTATGTGCAAGGATTTAAAACCAAGGAGATTGCTAATATTCTGGAAGTAAATGAAAATACCATTAGGGGAAGACTGGCAACAGCGAGAAAGAAGTTAGAAATCCAGTACAAGAGCGAAAGGAACATCGTGCGGAAAATGGAATTTGTGACACAAAATGGTTATGGCACAGTAGAAAGGAGAATATAATATGAACCGATTTGATGATATGGTGAATGAGCTGCGCAAGGATGTAGAGATTCCAGAAAGTGTGTGGCAAAAATATACGAGTACTTTTGCAAATCTTAAAGACCAGCAGTCGCAAAACTCAAGACATGCTTTTTCGAGAAAGAGGGTTTGGCCTGCGATCGCAGCGTTTTTCATAATTAGCACAGTCAGCATCAGCGCAGCGGCACATATGCGATGGAGTCAGGGACTGGAACAAAAACTGCATCCAACGCCTAAGCAGCGCTTGCAGTTAGAGGAGAATCAGATGGCTTCGTTTGTAGGTAAATCTGTGACGCAGGGCGATGTCACGGTGACAGTGCATCAGAGCATCGTGGATAATAACTTTGCATACCTTTCTTTTAAAGTGGAGGGATATCAGCTTGAAGACGGAAAAGAACCAGGATTTTCTGACATCAGCATTGCCGTGGATCATGAGAAAGAAGCGAGCGGAGGATGGAGTGCGTCATTTTATGACGGCTTGATACAAGGAGCGGATGGAAAAATGATGCAATCAGACGGTACGCCTCTGGCAGAGGGAGAGAGCCCGAGTTATATGATGGAAGATGGGAGCATGGAATTTCAAGTAATGATGATGAACAGCCGGAAAGGAGCCTTTATTGACAGGCCGATCCATGTGGAATTAAGAGATTTGGGCGTCTATGAAGAAAAAGCAGGAGAAGTCGCTGTAGACGCTCAGGGAACGTGGACATTTGACTGGGTGTTATCAGGGAATGAAGCAGTCGAACAGCATCAGCTAAACGCCTGTTTGCAGGGCAGTGATGCGATTGTGCAGAGCGTAGAACTTTCTCCGGTTTCGATTTCTATCACGTATGAATTTCCAAGAAATCTGGAGACAGTGCCAGGAATAGATGAAAATGGAGTGGAGATGGAGCATGGGCTGCTCCAGGAACCGCCGGCATTTACTGGAGTGCGTTTAAAAGATGGAACGATGCATATAGGGATTTCTAATGGCTTGGCCAGCAGCAATTATGTAGATCAAGAGTCAGAAATTTATGAATCCAAGGTAGCTCTGGCACGAGTGATTGATGTAGATCAGGTGGAGAGTCTTTTGTTTATCAAATCCTATCCAGAGGGAGAGGAACCATTGCAAGAGGAGAATTTATATATCGTGCCAATAAATTGACAAATACGGCTGAGCCTGAAGCTGCCCGCCATATTTCTATAAACTGTATGTTCTAAGGATAAACCTCCTGCATATACTGATAACAGTAGAACAGGAGGTTTTTGTATGGAAAATATCAGTGCAGGTACATATAATATTTACAAAGATATCAGCGCTAGGACCAATGGGGATATTTACATTGGAGTGGTGGGACCTGTAAGAACCGGAAAATCCACGTTTATCAAGCGGTTTATGGATTTGATGGTGCTGCCAGAGATGGAGGACGTACATAGCAGGGAGCGTGCCACAGATGAGCTGCCGCAGTCGGCGCAAGGGAAAACAGTTATGACTACGGAGCCGAAATTCGTGCCAAAGGAAGCAGCGAAAATCCGGCTTGGCGAAGATCTCGAGGTGAGCGTGCGCTTGATCGACTGCGTGGGATTTATGGTGGACGGGGCAGCTGGGCATTTGGAGGACGGAGCGGAACGGATGGTGAAAACGCCTTGGTTTGACTATGAGATTCCATTTACCCAGGCGGCAGAAATCGGTACGCAGAAAGTGATTCGGGAGCATTCGAATATCGGGATCGTCATTACTACGGATGGTTCCATCACGGAGCTGCCAAGAGAGAGCTATGTTCCCGCTGAAGAAAAAACGGTAGGGGCTTTGAAAAAGCTGGGCAAGCCATTTATCATGCTGCTCAATACCCAGAAGCCTTACGGCGCTGAGAGCCAGAAGCTTGCAGAGGAACTTGCGGAAAAATACGGGGTCGCAGTGCTTCCGGTCAATTGCGAGCAGCTTCGCAAAGATGATATCTACCACGTTTTGGAAAGCATTTTATATGAATTTCCCATTGAGCGGGTGGATTTCTTTTTGCCCAAGTGGGTGGAAATGCTGGATAATTCTCATAAGATTAAAGAAAACGTGATTCAAAACGCGATGCAGATTCTTAAGAAATTCACCTTTGCCAAAGATATCCGAGGACATGAGCTTTCGCCGGAGGGAGAATACATCAGGCGAATGAAGCTGGATAAGGTGGAGCTATCGCGGGGATGCGTGCAGATTATTTTTGATATTGACGAGAAATATTATTATGAAAATATGAGCGAGCTTACAGGCGTGCCGATTCAGGGCGAATACCAGCTGATTTCTATGATCCGTGAACTGTCGGTGATGAAGAAAGAGTATGACAAGGTAGGCAGCGCCATGGAGGCGGTGAAGCAGAAAGGGTACGGCGTGGTAACGCCGCAGCTTACGGATATTGAGATTGAGGAACCCGTGCTGATCCGTCACGGTAATAAGTTCGGCGTCAAAATCAAAGCGCAGTCCCCGTCGATCCATATGATACGGGCGAATGTGGAGACGGAGATCGCCCCGATCATAGGCAGCGAGGAGCAGGCGCAGGACTTGATTGGCTATATTAAGACCTCCAGGGACCAGGAGGAAGGGATTTGGCAGACAAACATTTTTGGAAAATCCATCGGGGAATTGGTGGAAGACGGCATACGCAGCAAAATAACCATGATGGACGACGAGAGCCAGGTGAAGCTGCAGGACACCATGCAAAAGATTGTCAATGACAGCAACGGCGGCCTGGTATGCATCATTATATAGTGTGGAATAAATATCTAAGAAAAGGGGTGATTGTGCAGCGGGCAGTTGCGCAATTACCCCAAGCTTTTTTACTTTTCGAACAATTATGGGGCGTCATTGAAAAACAAGGGAAAATGTGATAGTATATCTGTGTGAGAAGTTGCAGAAGCCGTGACTTCTGTTGTAAGGAAGACTTAGAGGACTTGAGTTTTTGCATTTTGCAATTCATAGCGCCAAAAGGTTTCCATCACAAAGTGATGAAAACACTTTGCACATAAAAGCGCTCTGAAAAGCTAGCTTTTCAAGCACTTTTTGTGCAAGATGTCTATGCTGCCAAAGGCAGCAAGACCTTTTGGCGCTATGAATTGCAAAATGCGGAAACTCAAATTAGAGGAAACATGATATGAAGATCACTTATATTCATCACAGTGCCTTTTGCGTGGAAGTAGAAGGCAGGGTATTGGTATTTGATTATTACAATGGGACAGGCGTTCCCTCCTGTGAATACCATGGCAGGATGCCAGAATTTCCAAAAGAGACTCCCGTGTATGTGTTTTCCAGTCACAGCCATAGAGATCATTTTGACCCGGAAGTACTCACATGGAGCCGGCGATACAAGGATATCCATTACGTCTTTGCCAAAGAGGCGAAAAAGAAACTTGGCAATTCTGTGTTGAAACGTCTGGGAATCGGGGAGGATGTCAAAGAGAGAATCACCTATGTAAAGCCAGGGGAGAGGCATCAGGTTGCAGAAGCTATCGTGGAGACTTTGCGTTCCACAGATAGCGGCGTGGCATTCATGGTCACTATTTCTGGGAAAACGATCTATCATGCGGGAGATTTGAACTGGTGGCGCTGGGAAGGGGAGCCGGAGGAATCAAACAGTTATCAGGAGACGGCTTATAAGGAGCAGATTGACTTGCTGCGGGACGTAAAAATTGACGTATCTTTCGTAGTGGTTGATCCTAGGCAGGAACATAATCAGTTTTTAGGGATTGATTATTTTTTAGAACAGGTCGGGACAGGCCTGGTGATTCCGATGCATTTATGGAAGCATTATGAACTGTCTGAGGAATATCTTGGCATTCCTGGGCATGAGAAGTTCCGGGGGCGGATTTTTGCGTTTCATAAAGAAAATCAAGAACTTGTTTTCGAGTCAAAGAGCGGCAGGGCTTGAAAGAGGCGGCGGCGTGTGGTATGATAAACATTTGATAGGAGGTGCGTTATGGCATTTTTAGCTTCGTTATTACAGTATGCAGTGAAGGTTGTGTTATTTGCAGCAGTGGCAGCGGCGGGAATCTTTCTGGGGAAGAAGCTGCGCGACAAGAAAAACGCCTAGATGGGACGGCGCAAGAAGAGAAATTGACGTTGGAGGAAAGTTGTTGTGAAGAAATATGGAGTAAATGAGCTGCGCAGGATGTATCTGGAATTTTTTGAGAGCAAGGAGCACCTTGCAATGAAGAGCTTTTCGCTGGTGCCGCATAATGACAACAGCCTGCTGCTGATTAATGCGGGGATGGCTCCCTTAAAGCCTTATTTTACGGGTCAGGATATTCCGCCGAAGAAGCGTGTTACCACTTGCCAGAAATGTATCCGTACCGGGGACATTGAGAATGTTGGAAAGACCGCAAGGCATCTGACTTTTTTTGAAATGCTTGGAAACTTCTCTTTTGGAGATTACTTTAAACATGAGGCGATCGCATGGAGCTGGGAGTTTCTTACAAAAGTCATCGGCATGGATCCAGAACGTCTCTATCCCTCGATTTATGGGGAAGATGACGAGGCTTTTGAGATCTGGACTAAGGAAGTGGGTGTTCCTAAGGAGAAGATTACCCGTTTTTACCGGGATGAAAATGGGAATTGCGATAATTTCTGGGAACATGGGGCAGGTCCCTGCGGTCCTTGTTCTGAGATCTATTATGACAGGGGAGAGAATTATGGATGTGGTAAGCCGGACTGCAAGGTGGGCTGTGACTGCGACCGCTTTATGGAAGTTTGGAACAACGTGTTCACCCAGTTTGACGGGGATGGGCATGGGAACTATCAAGAGCTTGCCAATAAGAATATTGACACGGGAATGGGCTTAGAACGTCTGGCGGTGGTGGTCCAGGATGTGGACTCTGTATTTGACGTCGACACCATGAAAGCAATCCGTGACAAGGTTTGCGAAGTGTCAGGCAAGGCTTATCAGGTAAACGAGCAGGACGATGTGTCTATCCGCCTCATTACAGACCATATGCGCTCTGCTACATTTATGATTTCCGATGGAATCATGCCGTCCAATGAAGGAAGAGGATATGTGCTGCGGCGATTGATCCGCCGTGCGGCGCGCCATGGAAGGCTTTTGGGCATTTCTGACAAATTTCTGGCGATTTTAAGCGGCACAGTGATTTCAGAGAGCAAGGATGGCTATCCAGAGCTGGAAGAGAAGAAGGAATTTATTTTTAAGGTGCTGACCCAGGAAGAGGAGAAGTTCGACAAGACCATTGACCAGGGATTAAGCATTCTTTCTGAAATGCAGGAGGAAATGGCGAAAACGGGAGAGAAAGTATTGTCTGGCGAAGATGCCTTTAAGTTGTATGATACTTATGGATTCCCCATCGACCTTACCCAGGAAATCTTGGAAGAAAAAGGATTTTCCATAGACGAGGCAGGTTTTGCGGCATCTATGGAAAAACAGCGCAGCAAAGCCCGCAATGCAAGGAAAGAGACCAACTATATGGGGGCGGATGCCACCGTATATGATGATATTGATACGGCCGTCACCTCAAAATTCGTGGGATATGACCGTTTGAAACACAGCTCTAAGATTACGGTGCTGACCACGGAAACGGAACTGACAGAAGCGTTGTCTGACGGCGAGCGCGGAACCATAATTGTGGAAGAGACTCCGTTTTATGCGACCATGGGCGGACAAAACGCAGACACTGGCGTGATTCGTGCCGGAGATCATCTATTCCAGGTGGAGGACGTCGTTCATTTAAGAGGCGGGCGGATTGGCCATGTGGGAACTGTAAAGGCAGGGATGTTTAAAACAGGAGACATGGTAGAATTATCTGTGGCTGAAGAAAAGCGCGCCTTGATTGGAAGGAATCACAGCGCTACGCATCTTCTGCAGAAAGCGCTGCGGGAAGTGCTGGGAAGCCATGTCGAACAACATGGATCCGATGTGAATGCGGACAGGCTTAGGTTTGACTTTTCTCATTTTGCAGCTATGACGCCAGAAGAGATTGCAAAAGTGGAAACTATCGTCAATGAGAAAATTGCATCCGCTCTTCCGGTGGTGACAGAGGTGATGACCTTGGAGGAGGCGAAAAAGACAGGGGCAATGGCGTTGTTTGGAGAGAAATATGGAGACTTTGTCCGTGTCGTTAAAATGGGAGACTTCTCTATTGAGCTCTGTGGCGGAACGCATGTAGAAAATACTAGCGGCATCAGCGCTTTTAAGATTATTTCTGAATCAGGCGTCGCCGCAGGCGTGCGCAGAATCGAAGCCCTGACCTCCAAAGCCGTGTTTGCCTATTATGACAAGTTAGAGGAGACTTTGGCGGCAGCGGCAAAGACGGTAAAAACCAATCCCGCAGGGCTTTTGGAAAAATTAGAACATCTGATGTGCGACTTAAAAGCGTTACAGGCAGAAAATGAATCCTTAAAGAGCAAGGCGGCAAAAGACGCTCTTGGAGACGTGATGGATCAGGTGACAGAGGTAAAAGGCGTGAAGCTTCTTGCCGCAAGCGTGCCAGGAGTGGATATGAATGGTCTTAGAGACTTGGGAGACCAGTTGAAAGACAAGCTGAAAGAAGGCGTGGTGGTGCTTGCCTCTGAGAAAGATGGCAAGGTCAATCTTATTGCCATGGCCACCCAGGAAGCCATGAATCAGGGAGCGCATGCCGGGAATCTGATTAAGGCGATCGCAGGAAAAGTCGGAGGAGGAGGCGGCGGGCGTCCCAATATGGCTCAGGCAGGCGGAAAAAACCCGGCTGGAATTTCGGACGCCATCGCAGAAGCAAGAACGGCTTTGGAGAGTCAATTATGATTTCTAAAGATTTCCAATAAAAATAGTTGACTTATGTAGAAAATCTGTTATACTATCTAATAGTGCAATAAAATGACCCAAACAGTTGAATATGCACAATACGCAACTGGAGGGAGGTTAGGTGTGAGACTATGTCAAATGTAATCGTTAAAGAAAACGAAACTTTGGATAGCGCTTTACGCAGATTCAAAAGAAACTGTGCCAAGGCAGGAATTCAGCAGGAAATTCGTAAAAGAGAACATTACGAAAAGCCAAGCGTAAGACGTAAGAAAAAATCCGAAGCAGCTAGAAAGCGTAAATATAATTAAACATTGTGTAAAAGAACTCCGTATGTTCCGGGAGACCGGGAGATGCGGAGTTTTTTTATCTTATAGGATTAGAATGTAAAAAAAAGTCCTCCAGGCAGGATAATCTCTTGATATTGGCGATGGCGCAACTATTATGAAATATTTATAAAAACCATCGGAATACCTTTGCAAAAAATGGATATTCTGGTATAATAACAGAATGAATAAGTTTAGGAGGCGTAAGCATGGCAGAAGACAGGAAAGCGTATATGATAAAGGACGACAATCTGGGCGAGGTAAGGATTGCGGATGAGGTAGTTGCCATAATTGCAGGTCTTGCAGCCACGGAAGTCGAGGGTGTAAGCTCCATGGCAGGCAATATAACCAATGAGCTGGTGAGCAAGCTGGGCATGAAGAATCTGTCCAAGGGTATCAAAGTGGAAGTGCTGGATAATGTGGTGAAAGTGGATGTTGCTTTAAATATTCGTTTTGGCTATGCGATCCCAGAAGTATCCTCCAAGGTGCAAGACAGAGTGAAATCTGCCATAGAGAACATGACGGGGCTGGATGTTGGCAACATTAATGTGCGCATTGCGGGGGTGGACCTGGAAAAGCGTAAATAGCGGACCTTTAAAAGTAAAGACGAGAACAGCGCAAATGAATTTTAAGGGTGTCTTTCGAGGCACCCTTTTCATCTAACTAATAGAAATTGAGAGAGGAAGCAGAATGAGCCGAAGAGAGATCAGAGAGAAGATTTTTAAATTGTTGTTCCGCACAGAGTTTTATGAAGAGGGCGATTTGGCAGAGCAGAGCCAATTGTTCTTCGAGGAGCTGGGGCAGGAGGAAAATCAGGATACGGCGTATATTCGTGATAAGTTTGAACAAATCGTAAGCCATATAGAGGAAATAGACGATATGGTCAATCAGGTGGCGCAGGGATGGAAGACCAGCCGAATGGGAAAGGTGGATTTGACGTTGATCCGTCTTGCGGTATATGAGATAAAATTTGAGGAGGAAATTCCCACAGGAGTGGCGATCAATGAAGCAGTAGAGCTTGCCAAAGGCTACGGCACGGATGATTCGCCGTCTTTCGTGAATGGAATTCTAGCGAAGCTGGCATGACAAAAAATGTATACACTGTAGGCCAGGTCAACGCCTACGTTAAAAATATGTTTACCCAGGATTTTATGATGAACCGCATTTACGTGAAAGGAGAGGTGTCCAACTGCAAATACCACACTTCCGGTCATGTTTATTTCACTTTGAAAGACGAAACTGGGGCGCTTTCCGCAGTTTTGTTTGCAGGACATCGCAAGGGACTGGGATTTTCTATGAAAAACGGGGATAATGTAATTGTGCTGGGCTCGATTTCTGTCTATGAAAGAGATGGAAAGTATCAGCTTTATGCCAGGGAAATCTTGCCGGACGGCGAAGGCCTTTTGTATCAAAGGTTTGAAGCCTTGAAACGGGAACTGCAAGAAATGGGAATGTTTGCGCCAGAATACAAGCAGCCTGTCCCCAAATATATTCAGACGCTGGGCATTGTCACGGCGCCTACTGGGGCGGCAATCCGGGACATCCAGAATATCAGCAGCCGCAGAAATCCTTATGTGCAGACCATTCTCTATCCTGCCAAGGTGCAGGGAGAGAAAGCGGCGGCAAGCATAGTCAATGGAATTCATGCATTGGAGCAATTGGGCGTCGATGTGATGATCGTGGGCAGGGGCGGCGGCTCGATAGAGGATTTATGGGCATTTAACGAGGAGGCGGTAGCGCGTGCCATTTTTGAGTGCTCGGTGCCTGTCATTTCTGCAGTAGGACATGAGACAGATGTCACGATAGCAGATTATACGGCGGACCTCCGGGCGCCTACGCCGTCAGCGGCGGCAGAGCTTGCCGTTTATGACGTACGTGAACTGGAAGGATCGCTGCTCTCAATGCGTTTGCAATTAAACCGCAGCATTTGTGAAAATTTACAGCGTTGCCAGGAGAAAGTACGTCAGCATGGGCAGCGTCTAAAGCTCTTAAGTCCTGGAAATAAGTTAAACGAAAAGCGCCAGGTTGCGGCAGATTTCGAGGAAAAGCTGAGGATGCGGATCGAACAAAAGCTTACAGACAGGAAGCATGAGATGGAATTGTATGCAGGGCGTTTAGAGGCCTTATCCCCGGTGAAAAAGTTAAGCATGGGATATTCTTTTGTGGCTGATCAGGGAGGCAAGAGCGTTCGGGACGTGGACATGCTTAAGGAGGGAGACTTATTGCATATTCACATGCTGAATGGAAAGGTAAAAGCGCAGGTCATAGATGTGGAACATCGGGAGCGTGCCAGCGCCTTGCAGGAAGCGGAAGAAAGGAAAAGCATGATAGCGTACTGACCGCTTGGAACTTTAAGCCAGGTTTATCGGTGACTAGCGCACTAGACAAAAAGGAGCGAACTATATGGACAAGGCAAAGCAGGAGGCTTCATTGGAGGAGGCTTTTTTGGAACTTGAGGCGATTATCGACAAAATGCAGGGCAGGGATGTGACCCTGGAGGATTCTTTTTCTTTGTATGAGCAGGGGATGCAAAAATTAAAATTTTGCAATCAGAAAATAGATCATGTGGAGAAGAAAATGCTGCTGCTGAATGAGCAGGGAGAACTGGAGGCATTTGATGAATAAAGAATTTGGCGAGGAATTGGCTGTGCGTACCAGTCAGGTGGAGGCAATCATAGGGAAATATCTTCCCAAAGAGGAGGGATGCCAGAAGACGGTGATTGAGGCTATGAATTATAGCGTACGGGCAGGAGGGAAACGACTGCGCCCCCTGCTGATGTGGGAAACCTACCGCATGTTCGGCGGTCGGTCAGAGGTGATTGAGCCATTTATGGCGGCAATAGAGATGATTCATACATATTCTCTGGTGCATGATGATCTTCCTGCCATGGATAATGATGAATACCGCCGAGGAATGAAGACGACGCATGCCCAGTATGGAGAGGCAATGGGCATTCTTGCCGGGGACGGCCTGCTCAATTATGCCTTTGAGACAGCGGCAAGGGCGTTTGAGCTGGAGCCAGGAAACGGCCAGACAGGCAAGGCGCTGGCTGTGCTTGCGCAGAAAGCGGGGATCCATGGAATGCTGGGAGGACAGTGCGTAGATGTAGAGGCGGAAGGAAAGCCATTATCAGAGGATATGCTTCGCTTTATTTACCGTTTAAAGACTGGCGCTTTGCTGGAAGCGTCGATGCTTATCGGAGCGATTCTTGCCGGAGCGACAGGGAGCGAGCAAAAACAAGTACAAGAGGCGGCTTTAGAGCTGGGGCTTGCATTTCAGATACAAGATGATATCTTGGATGTCACCAGTACGACAAAAGAGCTTGGAAAGCCCGTGGGCAGTGACAAGAAGAACCATAAGACGACCTGGGTGACGTTATTTGGCGTCGAGGAGGCAAAACAGGAAGTGGAGCGTTTGTCATGTCAAAGCGTGAAGCGCATGGAGGCCCTTGTGGTGAAAAATGAATTTCTCGCCAGCCTGATGACAGCGCTGATTCATCGGAAGAAATGATGGAAGGAAGAGGGTATTTTGATGGTATTGGATAAGATTAAATCACCCAACGATATTAAGAAATTGAATGAGGCAGAGCTACCTGCCCTCGCCCAGGAGATCAGGGAATTCCTGATTCAGAAAATATCGGAAAACGGAGGACATCTGGCGTCCAATCTGGGCGTCGTGGAGCTTACCATGGCCATGCATTTGACCTTTCAGCTTCCCCAGGACAAGATTATCTGGGATGTAGGGCATCAGTCTTATACTCATAAGATTTTGACAGGAAGACGGGAAGGATTTGATCATTTGCGGGAATACAGCGGCATGAGCGGATTTCCCAAACGGAAAGAAAGCAAATGCGACTGTTTTGACACAGGTCACAGCTCTACCTCTATTTCTGCGGGATTAGGATATGCAGAGGCAAGGGAGATCACAGGGGAGCAGTATAAGGTGATTTCCGTGATCGGAGACGGGGCCATGACTGGGGGAATGGCTTATGAGGCGCTCAATAACGCCTCACGGCTAAATACGAACTTTATCATCGTGTTAAATGATAATAACATGTCAATTTCTGAAAACGTAGGAGGTCTGTCCAGCCATCTGGGAAATCTGCGCACCGCAAATGTTTACCAAGATTTGAAATCAGGAGTGGAAAATTCCCTGAATAAGATTCCATTTTATGGAGAGCGGATGGTGACTCGCATTCGGCGGACAAAGAGCGGCATTAAGCAGCTCTTTATTCCAGGGATGATTTTTGAAAATATGGGAATTATCTATCTTGGGCCAGTGGACGGGCATAACATCGCAGAGATGCGGCGGGTATTCCGTGATGCGTCTAAAGTAAACGGCGCAGTACTGATTCATGTCATCACCAAGAAAGGGAAGGGATATCTTCCCGCAGAACGCCATCCGGCAAGGTTTCATGGCGCAGAGCCTTTCAAGGTCGATACGGGGCTGCCGTCTAGGCCGAGGACTAAGGCGAATTATACAGATATTTTCTCCTCGGTAATGCGCAAGCTGGGAGAACGGGATTCTAAAGTGGTGGCCATCACTGCGGCAATGCAAGACGGCACTGGGCTAAAACGGTTCCATAACATGTTTCCAGACCGCTTTTTTGACGTAGGGATCGCCGAGGGACATGCGGTCACTTTTGCAGCCGGATTGGCGGCGGCAGGATTAAAGCCTGTGGTAGCCGTGTATTCTTCTTTCCTGCAGCGTGCCTATGACCAGATTCTTCACGATGTGTGCATCCAGGATCTTCCAGTGGTGTTTGCCATTGACCGTGCCGGGCTTGTGGGGAGCGACGGGGAGACGCATCAGGGGATATTTGACCTCTCGTATCTTTCTGCAATTCCCAATATGACGGTTCTAGCGCCCAAAAATAAATGGGAATTGTCGGATATGATGAAATTCGCAGTCAATTTTGGACATCCGGTGGCGATTCGCTATCCAAGGGGCGAGGCATATGCAGGATTAAAAGAGTTTCGTGAGAAAATTTGTTATGGAAGAAGCGAATTGGTCTGGCAGGAGCACCAGATTGCATTGCTTGCGGTGGGAAGCATGGTGAAAGAAGCAGAAGAGGTTCGTAGATTGTTGAAATCCATGGGTTATTTCTGTACCTTGGTAAACGTCCGCTTCGTAAAGCCTTTGGATACGGCGCTTTTGGATCAGCTTGCGAGGTCCCATCAGCTTTTGGTGACAATGGAAGAAAATGTGGCAACCGGAGGATTTGGAGAGCATGTGTCGCATTATTTCAGTGAAAAAACCCCGGATCTTGTGCCTCAGCTTATCCATATCGCCTTGGAGGACAAATATGTGGAGCAGGGAAATGTGGACATTTTGAAAAAAGAACATGGGCTGGACGTGGAATCCATGATAAAGCGGATTGTGACTGGCTATGTACGGAAATAGAAAGGTTGTAAAATGAAAGAACGTTTGGATGTGTTGCTTGTGCAGCGCGGCCTAGCGCCCTCCAGGGAAAAAGCGAAGGTCATGATTATGGAGGGAAATGTATTTGTGGAAAGCCAGCGGGAGGACAAGGCAGGGACTTTTTTTGACAGCCAGGCTTCAATCGAGGTTCGTGGCAATACCTTGAAATATGTAAGCCGGGGCGGTTTGAAGCTGGAGAAGGCAATCGCCAGCTTCGGGATTTCGCTCGACGGCAAGATTTGCATGGATATTGGGGCGTCTACGGGGGGATTTACGGACTGTATGCTTCAAAACGGGGCGAAAAAGGTTTATGCGGTGGATGTTGGCTATGGGCAGCTTGCCTGGAAATTAAGGCAGGATTCTAGAGTAGTCTGCATGGAGAAGACAAATATCAGATATGTAACGCCGCAAGATATTGAGGATGTGCTGGATTTTGCATCAGTGGACGTAGCATTCATTTCACTGACCAAGGTGCTGCCGGCTGCCTGGGAGCTTTTGTCGCCGCAAGGGGAGATGGCATGTCTGATCAAGCCTCAATTTGAAGCGGGCAGAGAAAAAGTAGGCAAGAAAGGCGTGGTTCGGGATCCAAAGGTCCACGAAGAAGTGATACAAAAGATTCTTGCGTTTGCGCAGGAAATGGGGTTTGCAATCCGCAATCTGGGATTCTCGCCTATCAAGGGACCAGAAGGGAATATTGAATATTTGGTCGACATTCAAAAAGGCTGCGGCACAAAACGGATGGATGTGGCGGGCGTTGTGGCGCAGGCACATGGAATGTTAGCGAATTGATAAGTGAAAGCCTGTTTGAAAAATGTTTTTTGGCAGATGCCAGGAATGATGTTTCAAATATGCTTTTGGCGTCACAGCTTTGGAGGAAAAATAATGGAGCATTTTTATATTATCGTTAATCCCATGCGGGATGCCCAGCTGCATCTTACCAAAGAAATCCAGAGGTTTATTCAAGAGAGCGGAGGAACCTGTGGCTATCAGGCGAACCATGTCCAAGAAAGCATGTCTTTTGATCAAAGACTGATTCCAGACGAAACGGAATGCATTCTGGTGGTTGGAGGCGACGGCACGCTGCTGCGCGCTGCAAGAGATATGGCAGAACGAAACATCCCATTGATCGGCATCAATACAGGTCATGTAGGCTATCTGTGCGAGCTGGAGGCAAAGACTGCGATCCAGGGCGTACATCAGCTTTTGAGAGGTGCAGATTATACAGTGGAATCCAGAATGCTGCTGTCGGGACGCCGGGTGAAAGGCTCGGTTACAGATCAGCGGATCGCCCTCAATGACATTGTCATTCATCGCTCTGGGATGCTTCAGGTGGTGGATTTGATTATTTCTGTAAATGGAGAATATTTGAATACATATAGTGCGGACGGCATCATTATTGCAACGCCTACAGGTTCTACGGCGTATAGCATGTCAGCGGGCGGGCCGATTGTAGATCCCAGGGCGGATCTACTTTTGCTCACGCCAATCAGTCCCCATTCTTTAAATGCAAAAAGCATTGTACTAGGTGCGGAAGACGAGGTCACCATTGAGGTGCGTACAAGGAACGAAGGACATGGAGGCCAGGTGGAAATCAGCTTTGACGGGGATCCAGTAGGTGTTCTGAAAGAAGGGGAGCAGATCCTGGTGAAAAAAGCGCAGGTTTCTACCAGGATTTTAAAGCTTAGCAGAATGAGCTTCCTGGAAAGACTCAGGAAAAAGCTGCAGGGGAGCAGTTGGTAAAGGAGATAGTGATGAAGTCGAAGCGTCATGCAAAAATATTAGAGATTATTGAAAAGTATCACATTGAGACACAGGAGGAATTATCAGACCGCCTGGAACAAGAGGGTTTTCATGTGACACAAGCCACGGTTTCCAGGGATATCCGGGAGCTGAAGCTGACCAAAGTTGCTAGTAAGAGTGGACGTCAAAAATATATGGCGTTAGGGGAAAGCCGTGCGGATATGGGTGAAAAATATGTGAGGATTTTTAAAGATGGCTTCGTATCTATGAACATGGCACAAAATATCCTGGTAATCAAAACTGCCTCCGGGATGGCGATGGCAGTTGCAGCGGCTTTGGACGCCATGAACTGCAACGAGATTGTGGGAAGCATTGCAGGAGACGATACGATCATGTGCGCAGTACGCACCGTGGAAGACACGGAGCTGCTGATGGCACGTCTGCGCAAAGTTATGGAAAATTAAAATTTCTTAATACAGAGAGGACCGTTCCAGAGCGCTGCCTGGTTGTTAGTTGGTAAAACGTTGCAGTGCGGTATTGGTTTTACCATCTGGAATACATACTGCCGAAACTGAGAGAGTAGAAGGAGAAGGATATGTTAGTAAGTCTGCATGTAAAAAATCTTGCTCTGATGGAGGAAGCTGAAGTGGAGTTCGGTGATGGATTGAATATACTGTCTGGAGAAACAGGAGCCGGAAAGTCCATTATTATCGGATCCATCAATCTTGCGCTCGGAGAAAAAGTACCAAAAGAGATGCTGCGGGAGCAGTCGGAATATGCCTTGGTGGAATTGGTTTTTCGTGTCGAGAATAAGGAACAAGCGCGGCAGCTTCAGGAGCTTGATATTTATCCAGAGAACGATGAGATTATCATGTCCAGGAAAATTACGGCAAGCAGAAGCGTAGGGAAGATTAATTCTGAGACAGTCTCTGCGTCCTGCATGAGAAATGTCGCTTCTTTGTTGATTGATATCCATGGACAGCATGAACATCAGTCCTTGCTTCATAAGAAAAAACACTTGGAGATTCTTGACGAGTATGCCCAGGATAAGCTTGGAAATAAGAAAGAAGTTTTAAAAAAACGTTTTCAGGAATACCAGGCTGCGCTTGTGGAACTGGATCAGGCACAAAAGGATGGAGAGGGCAGGGAACGGGAACTTTCTTTTCTGGAATATGAGATTCAGGAAATTGCAGACGCCAACCTGATTCCGGGAGAGGATCAGGAGTTGGAGATTTCCTATAAAAAAATGGCGAACAGCCGCCGGATCATGGAAGCGGCAGCAAATGCTTATGAGATGACGGGAGCGGATGGAAGCTCCACAGAGCAGATCGGGCGGGCGTTGCGGGAACTTCAGTCGGTGGCGGAATATGATCCTCAGTTAGAAGAACTCAGCAGTCAGTTAGAAGAAATTGACGTTCTGCTAAACGATTTCAACCGAGAGCTTTCCAGCTATATGTCAGATGGAGAGTTTGACGAGGAAACATTTTATGAGACAGAAAAGCGTTTGGATCTGGTAAATCACTTAAAAGATAAGTTTGGCGGCAGTATTGAGGCAGTGTTGCAGGCAAAAGAACGAAAAGAACTTCGAAGCCAGCGCCTTAGGGATTATGAAGCGTATTTAGAACAGCTCTTAGAGCGTCTTAGCCAGGCAAAGACGGCTTTAAAAGACATCTCTGAAGAAGTGTCAAAGATCCGCCAAAAATGTGCCAAGAAGCTCGTGAAACAGGTGCAGGAAGCATTGGTGGATCTCAATTTCCTGGATGTAAGCTTTACGATGGAATTTGAAGATTCTGGTAAATATACGGCAAATGGCAGAGATGAAGCAGAGTTCTTGATTTCCACGAATCCTGGAGAACCGCTAAAGCCTCTGGGCAAAGTGGCTTCTGGCGGAGAATTGAGCCGTATCATGCTGGCGATTAAGACGATTCTGGCAGAGAGCGACCAGATTGAGACATTGATTTTTGATGAGATTGACGCAGGAATCAGCGGCAGGACAGCGCAGATGGTGGCGGAAAAAATGAACCTGATTGGAAAGAGCCATCAGATTATTTGCATCACCCACCTGCCTCAGATTGCGGCCATGGCAGACCAGCATTATCTAATTCGCAAGAACGTCGTAAAAAATGTCACGTATTCCAATATTATTCTTTTGGAAGAGGAGGAAAGCGTTTCGGAACTTGCCAGGATGCTGGGCGGCGTTAAAATTACGGATACCGTCAGGGAAAGCGCAAGAGAGATGAAAGCGCTGGCAATATCAGTAAAGAGTCAAAAATAAATTAAGAATGTATATGACGGGGCTGTCGCACGAATATTTTCACTTGGTAAAAAGGTCTTGCCGCTCATGTGGCAAAGACAGAATGCAAAAAATCACTTTGGGAAGCTAGCTTCCCAAGATAATTTTTGTGCATTTTGTTTGCATTGCTTTGCAATGTAAACCTTTTGACCAAGTGAATATGTTAGTGCGACAGCCCCGTTTTTACGTGGTCATTTCCAATGCGAGATCAATATAGCATTTGATCTTCGGTCAACAAATCTATTTATTTCAAATTTCCGTTAGAATTTATATTAATATTAAAAAATCAGTTAAAAAATCCCAGATTTAAAATATTAGAATTCCACATACTAAAAGAGGATTTTCATTCTGTAATAAAATGAAAAAATATATGCGAGGGTGTGTGAAAAGTTGAAGGAACAGAAGCAAAAAACAAAGAAATTCCAGAAATGGATTGCCCGGGGAAGTCTGGCATTTGGATTTTTCTGGGGAGTATTTTTTTCTTATTCTGCCATGAGAGAGTCGATACCAGATACGATCCGCATTGAAAAAGGCGAGGCGGAAAAATTTGACTTTAATGTACCCATAACGGCGGAACTAGAGCAAGAGGGAATGGAAGTATTTGGAAACCAATCCCCCAAGGTAGACAAGGATAAGATTACGCTGGATTTGAATCAGAGTTTTTCCCTGAAATCTCAACAGCAGGGAAATTACTTTATGTCTTGTAAGTTGTTTGGATTGTTTCCGATCAAGGAAGTGTCTGTGGAGGTCATGGATAAAGCGCAGGTGGTTCCCTGTGGCGTTCCTGTTGGAATCTATGTGAAAACTGACGGGGTCCTGATCATAGGAACTGGCAGCGTAGTGGGAAGCGACGGTATGAGTTACGAGCCTGCAGGAAACCTTGTAAAGAGCGGTGATTATATTAAGACAGTTAACGAACAAGTGATAGAAAATAAGGAAGAGCTCATTGACAAAGTAAATCAGTGCCAGGGCGAGTCTTTGATTCTAGGTATTTTGAGGGAGGAAGAGTATATCCAGATAAAAGTCGATCCTGTCCAGACAGAGGAGAACGAATATAAACTGGGTATCTGGGTCAGAGATGATCTGGCGGGCGTTGGCACGCTGACATTTTATGATGATCAGGGAAGTTATGGAGCGTTAGGACATCCAGTCAGCGATATGGATACTGGAATCAAAGTGAATTTATCAGAAGGAACATTGTATGAAGCAGAGATTGCAGGGATTACCAAAGGAGAAAAAGGTAATCCAGGAGAGATCTCAGGAGTTATCACTTACCTGGAGCAGTACAAGCTCGGGAGCGTGGACGAAAACACAAATGTTGGAATTTATGGAAAACTAGAACGGATGCCAGAAAATCAGCAACAGAATACTTATTATCCAATCGCTTTAAAACAAAAGATAGAAAAGGGGGAAGCCAAGATTGTTTCCTCGGTCTCTGGAAAGCGCAAGGAATATAGCATCAATATTATTGAATTGGATTATAACAGTGAAAATAAAGGCATTTTGTTTCAGGTGACCGATCCAGAATTGCTTAATCTCACCGGAGGAGTGATCCAAGGCATGAGTGGAAGCCCGATTCTGCAAAATGGAAAAGTGATCGGAGCGGTCACACATGTATTTGTTCAGGATTCTACAAAGGGTTATGGAATATTTATTGAAAATATGCTGCAGCATTGAAACTGCTATTATAAAAACAGAATCATCAGATCATTGCGATCTGAGCGTTTCTGTTTTTTTTGAAATAAGTTTCTTTGGAGATCATCTTTGTAGGAACGATGAAAATCCTTAGAAACCGACAGCGCAGTTCTTTTAAAATTTCCATAAAAATTGCGACATAATTCGACAGAATATACAATTATACAATCTATATAATAGGACAAGGAATGGAATTGAGAGGGGAAAATGACAAAGTTCGTGCGAAGGGGGCGAATGGTGGAAATCTTTTGTCGAAACTTAGAGAAATCTTTTCCTTGAAGGCACTTTTGGTTATGGTATAATAGCGAGAGATGTTATATCGCCCGAAGCATGAGGGGCGGCATAGCTGTCTGTGCCATTGATTGCGCAACAGTCGTGGTATCATACGAATGATATTATACCGCCCGAAGCAGAGCGGAGTGGCACAAGTGATCATGCCAGAATTTGCAGGGCAATCATAGTAAAATGCCGTCAAACACTATGACGCCGTAGTGCGTATAGGAAACCATCCATAGCAAAAGGTTTAAAGCCTTTCACCTTCTAAGATGTACTTTGCAATGGCAGATTGTCGAATCAGCCTTTCGTCAAAATTACATTTAGAGGGAAAATATCAGATAAAACATCAGGAGGATATAACGTGGAAAAATTAAACGTAGCGATTGCAGACGATAATGAGAGAATGTTGCAGGCTCTGGGGGATATCGTAAAAAGCGACGAGGAATTTGAAGTGGTAGGAACAGCGAAAGATGGAGAAGAAGCATACGAAATGATAAAAAGAAAGGAACCGGATGTGGTTTTGCTGGATATTGTAATGCCGAAATTAGACGGGCTGACAGTTATGGACAGGATAAGAAATGACAAAAATATCAAGAAACATCCGGCATTTATTATGATTACTGCAATTGGACAGGAAAAAATTACGGAAGACGCCTTTTCTATGGGAGCTGATTATTATATCATGAAACCATTTGACAATGATGTAGTTATTAATCGGATTAAACATGTGCGTAATTTGGAATTGTGTAAAAAAAATGAAGTGCGCAAGATAAATGCTTATGAAAAAAAGCAGGATTTGGAAGAGCATAATCTCGAGAGCGACGTGACCAATATTATTCACGAGATAGGTGTTCCAGCACATATTAAAGGTTACCAGTATCTTCGAGAAGCGATCGTGATGTCAGTGACCGATATGGAAATGCTCAATTCTATTACAAAGATCCTTTATCCAGGGATAGCAAAGAAATATCAGACGACTCCAAGCCGTGTCGAGCGGGCCATTCGTCATGCTATAGAAGTCGCCTGGAGCAGGGGGAAAATGGACACTATAGACGAATTGTTTGGTTATACGATTCACAATGGAAAGGGAAAACCGACAAATTCTGAATTTATAGCTTTAATTGCGGATAAAATTCGGTTAGAATATAAGTTGAGAGAATAAATAATCTGCAATAAATTGCGGAAATGGAATTTGGAGGTTTACACATGAAAAAAATACTCTTAGCAGCGTCCGAGGGAAATCCGTTCATCAAGACGGGAGGTTTGGCAGACGTAGTTGGCGCCTTGCCGAAATATTTAAACAGCAAAAAATTCGATGTGTGCGTTATGCTACCTAAATATTTGTGCATTTCATCAAGCGATAGAAAAAAGATGTCACATGTTACAGAACTTTATGCGGATATGCCAAGAGGGAGAGAGTACATAGGAATTGATAAAGCGAAACTGGAGGGGATTACTTATTATTTTATTGATAATGAACATTACTTTGCAGGGGATGTTCCATACAATCAGATCTTTGAGGATGTAAATAAGTTTGCATTTTATTCCAGGGCGGTGCTGGCAAGCTTGAAGGAGCTTAACTATTGTCCAGACATCATTCATTGCCATGACTGGCAGGCGGCCCTGATTCCTGTCTTTTTGAAAGAATTTTATGGAAAGGATCCTTTCTTTGAGAACACAAAGACGGTCATGACGATCCATAATCAGAAATTTCAGGGAAGATGGCGTATCGATGATATTGAGAATTGCCGTGATCTTCCTGCAGACTGCAGATATAAGGCCATGGAGGCGTATAAAGAGACGAATTTCTTAAAAGCAGGGATATTGTATGCAGACCGGGTGACCACGGTCAGTGAGACTTATGCGGAGGAAATTAAGTTTCCCGAAGGCGGCGAAGGCTTAGAAGGCGTGATGCGGGAAGTGTCTGGCAAATTGTCTGGAATTGTCAATGGAATTGACTATGAGGAATATAATCCTATGACGGACAGCATGTTGGCAGAGCCTTTTGGATTGCGTAATATTACCAAGAAGAAAAAAAACAAGGAAATGCTTCAAAAAGAGCTGGGATTAAAACAAGACAGCAAAGCCATGCTGTTAGGGATTGTCTCTAGACTGACAGAGCAGAAAGGCTTTGACCTGGTAAATTATATTATGGAAGAGATGCTGTGTACATTGAATGTCCAGGTAGCGGTGCTTGGAACGGGAGAGGACCGTTTTCAAAATTCTTTTCGATATTTTCAGGACAAATACCAGGGACAGCTTTCAGCGACTATTGGCTATAGCGAGGAGCTTGCGCACAAAATATATGGCGGGGCGGATGCGTTCTTAATGCCCTCCCAATTTGAACCCTGCGGATTAAGCCAGCTTATCAGTATGCGCTATGGAACGGTTCCAATTGTTCGGGAGACCGGAGGGCTTAAGGATACTGTGGAAGCATATAATGAAATATGGCAGACAGGTACAGGATTTAGTTTTGCAAACTATGACGCCAAAGAAATGCTTAAAATCATCGGTTATGCTTACGACGTGTTCCAAAATCATCCCAAAGAGTGGAGACTGATGATGAAACGCTGCATGAAAGAAGATCATTCCTGGCAGAATTCAGCAAAAAAATATGAGAACCTTTATCAGGAATTAGTTGGCTAAGAATGGATCAGGGAGATCTGATCAATATCTTGTCTATATAAATAAATAGAGTCAGACAGTACTTCATCTGGGGCTACTTCGGTCAGATTGACTTCCTGGACAATTTTGGCAAGCTCTGCAGGATTGTCTGCCTGCGAGGCGGGAACCAGGATGACTTCGTGGATGCTGCTTGGAAGGATATATAGCTTATCTTGTACCAGAGACTGGGAAATTTCTTTTAGAACGTTAGGATAGCGGATGCAGGCGCCTCCAAAGTACTGTTGCCTGTTGCTGAGGACATACATAGGAACGCTTGATTCTTCCAATGTCTCTTTTGAGGGTATTGCTTCAGAAGACGGAATGCAGTCAAGCATAGGAAGAAGCAGCTCTGCAAGGGAATTGCAGCACCAAGGGAGCAGCAGGGGCGTATTTTCGCAGGCAATCTGAAGAAGCGCATTCTTGGAAATTTTCCAAAAGTCGAGGTGATGGTTGTAGATCAGGATCGATGCATTCTCATAAGGGGGTTTTGATACTAGGCAATAAAATACAATTGCAAGGTTCAGGTAAGGAAAATGGGGAATTTCGTTGAGAAGTTCCCTGTTTTTTTCGAAATGGATCAACTTGTATGCGACTCTGGGACGCACTTGGTCGAAACAGGTAAAAAAGGATGTGTCAATGCTGTCAATCGGACAATGATGATGGTAATATCGAAGAATTTGTTGTTGAATGGCAAGAAAACTGCTTCCGTTTTGATATTGTTGGAAATAATAATTCAGATAAATGGTAGGAGAAATGTTCTTGTGCGGCTCTAAAATCGTCAATCCGTCTAAGGTCAATTGATTATTGTGAGGAAAGGCGCGAATGCTAATTTGAGTGCCGACAGGAAAAAATTCCTTGAGATTATCAGATAAATGCTGCTTAAAAGATTCATATGTCATAAGATACCTCCGTGCTGTGCTGGCAATGGAGGAAAATAACATCAATGATGCGAGGAGTTAAATATAGCATGAATAAAGAAAAAATGCAAGACCTTTTGGCGCTATAAATTGTAAAATGTGGAAACTCAAACTTTTGATTCGATTAAATTATAAAATACGGAATTTCAAATAAAATCTCAAATTTATCAAACATATGGTTTAGGTTATAAAAAATAGTACATCCAGTCTGTTCTTAATGTATTACCGGACGTACTATTCTTGTACTGACACACTCATATTTTAAGATTAGAGAGCCAAAAGGATTGAATGTTCCTTGTAGGCCTTTTAACATCCTAATCATTTTAGTAAATTTCCTTAATCTGCAGATTTAATTTCTTTCCAATACAAGTTGTATTTCATCGTTGCCTCATCGTCTAAAGATTTTAAGACCTCGCAATTTTCCAGAATCTCTGGGGGAGGAAAAATGGTAGAATTTTCCTGAAGCTCGGGATCCAAAGCTTCTTTTACCTTGACATTTGGCGTTGCGTAGTATACATAGTCAAAGTTTTGCATGGCAATATCTTTGCGGCAGAGGAAGTTAAGAAATTTTTCTGCATTTTCTGTGTGCCTGGCTCTTTTGGGAATCAACCAGCAGTCAATCCACATATTGGATCCTTCTTCGGGAACGGAGAAAGCAAGCTTGTCGTTATATTCTAGCGCTAGTCCGGCTTCTCCTGAATATACCACTGCCATGGCAGCGTTTTCTGCAATCATTTCATCCTGTGCTTCATCCACTAAATAAGAATATACCAGAGGCTTTTGTTGAATCAAAAGCTGCTGTGCCTCTCGCAACTCTGTTTCATCTGTAGTATTAAGAGAATATCCCAGACGTTTTTGCGCCACCATAAACGAGTCTCGCACAGAGTCCGCCATAATGATTTTTCCAGCATATTCCTCATCCCACAAAATATCCCAAGAGTTCGCTTTGGATTCATCTACGAGTTCCCGGTTGTAGAGGATTCCCACGGTACCAAAAAAATAGGGGAGCGTATATTTATTTTCGGGATCAAAGGATTTGGAAAAATCAAAATAAGCCGGATCGAGATTTTCAGAAAGAGGAATTTTGTCAAAATCCATTTCCGCAACCTCCTGTTCCTGAATCAATTTTTCAATCATATAATCCGAGGTGCATATTAAGTCATAATCGATGGCTCCTGCCTTGAATTTGGTATACATATTTTCTGGCGTGATATATTCTTCGTATTCTACTTTGATTCCGGTTTCTTCTTCAAATTGTTCTAAGACCTTAGGTTCCAAATATTTACCATAATTTAAGACGGTCAAGGTGTTGGGGGAATCTTTTTTCCCACATCCGGCAAAGGTGACGATAATCATTAATGCAACAACCAGAATCTGTATTTTCTTTTTCATAGGCGCCTCCTGTTCCTATCATGTGTGAGAATTTAATGTTGTTGTTCTTTCTGTGATGCCGGCCCAAAGTTCATAAATAACAGAAGCGCTAGGGCGATCAGAAATAAAAGTGTAGAAAGCGCGTACATTTCTGGACGGATGCCCTTGCGCATTTCTGTATAAATCATTGTCGAGAGTGTGTTGATGCCGGCTCCCTTTGTAAAATAGGTAACGGAAAAATCGTCCAGCGACATTGTCATTGCCATCAAAAAGCCAGATAAAATGCCTGGCAGTATCTGTGGCCAGACGATTTTTCGAAAAGCATATAGGGGCGTTGCGCCCAAATCCAGAGCAGCTTCATAGGCAGTGTGGCTGGACTGCTTTAACTTGGGCAGCACATTTAAAATGACATAAGGGATATTAAATGTAATATGGGCAATCAGCACGGTTCCCATTCCAAGCCGGGTAAAGCGCACAAACAAAAGCATCATAGAAATGCCGGTGACGATATCAGCGTTTAACAGCGGAATATTCGTTGCGCCAAGCATCACGGTCTGACTGCGCTTTTTCATGGCGTCAATCCCAAGTGCGGCCATTGTCCCAAGCATGGTGGCGATTAATGCAGAAGCAAGGGAAATGACGATGGTAGTGCCAAATGCCTCCATAAGGGCGGCGTTGTCAAAAAGCTTACGATACCAGCCCAGAGTAAATCCTCCCCATTGCACTTTGGATTTGGAATTGTTAAAAGAAAGTATCATCAAAACGACGATGGGCAGGTATAAAAATAAAAAGATAATGAACAGATACATCCGTTCCGTAGTTTTTTTTATCATGAGCGCTGCCTCCTTTTGTGGTAAAAAATAAATGTATTTTTAATTATTTGTAGTTACCATACGCCGGTGTTGTTCTCATCTCCCCAAGAGTTCATCAGCGCCATGCTTGCAATGACAAAGATCATCAGTACAAAAGAAAGGCCTGATCCAAGGTTCCAGTTATATTCCTGCATGAAAGCCTGCTCAATGACATTTCCGATCAGAAGTACTTTGCCGCCGCCTAAGAGATCTGAGATGGCAAAGGAGGTCAGCGCAGGCACAAAGACCATGATGATGCCGCTGACAACGCCAGACATTGTAAGGGGAACGATGATTTTCAAGAATATGGTAATGTTGCCTGCGCCGAGATCTTTTGCCGCTTCGATGATGTCGTTTTGAATCCTTGCCATAGAATTGTAGATCGGCAGGATCATAAAGGGAAGGAAATCATATACCATGCAAAACACTACGGCGGCAGGAGTATTTAAAATCTCAAGCCCTGGAAATCCCAATGTCCTAAGAAAGGAATTGATTACGCCGTTATTTGATAAAAGCATCCTCCAAGCTAAGATGCGCAACATAAAGTTCATCCACATCGGTAAAATGAAAATAAATACGATAAATCCCTGGCTCTTTGATTTCATATTGTTTAATATCATGGCAAGAGGGTAGGAGAGGATCAGGCAGATCAACGTGCACATCAGGGCAAGCTTCAGTGATAGCAGCAATGCCTTGATGTGCACGGAGAAAGCAATCGAAGAAACATTTAATAAGGTAAAGCTTCCTCCGGTGGTGGTAAACGCATAATATAAAATCATTATCACTGGAAGCAGGATGAAGCCTGCCATCCACAAAATATAAGGACCAGCCAGAAGCTGCCGTTTTAAATTACGCATCTGATTCCACCGCCCTTTCATCATTGGATTCTGGCTTGTTCATAATCTGGATATTAAACGGGTCGACCAAAATTCCCACGTGTGCTCCGATCGGGTGCATTTGCGTGGCATGGACCAGCCATTCATAACCGTTTGCCAGTACCTCCATTTCCCAATGGACGCCTTTGAAAATGAGTGAGGTTACATCTCCGGCTAACAATCCTTGTTCTGGCGGGACTAACTCTACATCTTCTGGGCGTATTACCACGTCCACTGGGACGTTGGTCCCGAATCCTTCATCGACACAGGGGAATTTTACGTCCAGGATTTGTACCAGGCGGTCTTTTAGCATCAGTCCGCTGATAATATTGCTTTCCCCGATAAAATCCGCCACAAATGCATTTACAGGCTCGTTATAAATATCTTGAGGCGTTCCAATTTGCTGAATATAGCCTTGATTCATCACCACAATGGTGTCAGACATGGTCAATGCTTCTTCCTGGTCATGTGTCACATATATAAAGGTGATGCCAAGCTCGTTTTTGAGACGGATCAATTCGTACTGCATATCCTGGCGGAGCTTTAAATCTAAGGCGCCTAGTGGCTCGTCCAGCAGCAAGACCTTAGGTTCGTTTACAATCGCCCGGGCAATGGCAATCCGCTGCTGCTGACCGCCGCTTAAGGAATTTACGCTTCGTTTTTCAAAACCTTCCAGATTCACAAGCTTTAAGGCGTACTTAATCTTATCGTTAATGTAAGTTTTGCTTTTTTTATGGATTTTTAAACCGAAAGCAATATTTTCTGCAATGGACATATGAGGAAATAACGCATACTTTTGAAACACCGTGTTTAACTGCCGCTGATTGGGGGCAAGTTGGGTGATATCTTTGCCGTCAAAAATAACCGTTCCCTGGTCGGGGCTTTCAAAACCGCCGATTATTCGAAGCGTGGTGGTCTTTCCGCAGCCGGAAGGACCTAAAAGCGTTAAAAATTCATTTTCTCGAATATATAAATTCAAATCATCCAATATCATCTGTCCGTCAAAGGATTTTGTGATATGTTGTAAATCAATCAGTCGTTTGCTCATAACTGTCCTCCTAGAAGCTTGGGGGAGTGGAAACCCAGAGTATCACCGACTCCCTGTTGCTGCAATTTTCAATAGAATGCTTTTTTTCAGCCTTAAAGTAAAAGGATTCCCCTTGCTTTACCGTAAAAGAGCGGGGACCATAGTATAGCTTGACGCTGCCTTTTAACACATACCCGAATTCTTCAGCTTCACGAGGAAGCTGGATTTCGGATATGCCGTGGGGGGCAAGGGTCAAAAGCATCGGCTCCATGGCGTTTTTCTGAGCGTTAGGAACTAGCCATTTTACTTGATGGTGAAGTTTTTCTTTTTCCTTAATAAAATAATCTTCCTGGCGAAATACTAGTTGCTCTGGTTCCTGATCTGTAAAAAATTCAGCCGGCGTAGTGCCAAGGCACTGGATGATATCTAAAAGGGTTCCAACAGACGGGGAAGTGAGGTTCCGCTCTAATTGGGAGATAAAGCCCTTGGATAATTCACTGCGGTCTGCCAGCTCCTGCTGCGTCAGTCCATATTGAATGCGCAGCTCTTTCATACGATGTCCGATATCCATAAGAGTCCTCCTTTATAGTTTGATGTACTCTCGGATTCTCTCTTATACCTGCTTTTACGGCTGATTTTCTGCCAAATGCACACAAATTCAATCAACGTACCATCCAGGTACGCCTCATAAATTTGTGCACATCTGACAAAAATCTTCTCGTAAAATCAGACACAAAGAGAATCCGAGAGTACATTTTGTGCAACTTCAGCAGTTCCATGACAGGCTGACCTGCTTTTATTTTATTGGTAAGTAGATAACACTTTTTATATTCATGAAATAAAAGTAATAATGATTTTTGAGTTTAACAATAATAAACAAAATCTATTATAGTAAGAAATGAAAAAAAGTCAATAGAAGATTGGAATTTTTTGCATGAATGTCAAATTCTGCCATTCATGCTTTGTTAAAAAATTCGATTTGAGGAAAAATTTGACAAAATTCAGAAAATTCCAATCTTTATGTGGAAAATCTCTTTCCAAATCTCGCATGAATTGTTATAATATAGAGACAAGCAGCAGAAATTAACAGACATCACAGGAGGAGCATATGAATTTTCAAATTTGTACCGGAAGCCAGGAGAGGGCTGGTGTGACAAAACAGGGTGACACCATTTTATTTTCAATACAGGCTGCAGAAGATGCAAAATGCCAATTAATGTTATACCCCAGAGAAAATGGAACGGTTCAGAAAATTCCTATGAAAGCAGAAGAAGGTCGGAAAACTTTGTACACGGTGGGGGTACAGGGGCTGGATTGGGAGAATTATGATTATAATTTTGAAATAAATAAACAGGAAGTAGTTGACCGATACGCAAGAAAAATCGCAGGCCGGGAAATCTGGGGAGATGAGAGGCGCAGACCAGTGCTGCCAAAGACGGAACAATTTATACCGCAACAGGAACAGATACGCAAAGAGGGGCAGGAGCTTCCATTTCATGAACAGCGAAAAAAAGCAGAAAAGGAAAGGGCGAAAATTAAAGGCTCCTTTTATTTTTCGGAATTTAATTGGAAACAGGATAGAGCACCAGGAATTTCAAAAGAAGATATGGTGATTTATAAGCTTCATGCCAGGGGATTTACCATGAGCATGCGCAAAAATAAAAAAAGAGGGACTATTGGCGCAATACAACGCAAGCTTAATGATCTGAGGTATTTAGGGATTACCACGTTGCTGTTTATGCCTTTGTATGAGTTCGAAGAGTTTCTTGCCTTGGATGAGACCAAAGATCAGCAGAATCCTAGAGACATGATTAATTACTGGGGATATACTGTCGGAAATTACTTTGCGCCCAAGGCATCGTATTTAGGGGAAAACAACCCAGACGAATTAAAACATTTGATATTATCTATGCATCAGAAAAACATGGAGTGCATGTTAGAATTTTATTTTCCAGAAAATACAAATCTACATTTAATCATGCATGTATTGCATTACTGGCGTAAGGAATATCATGTGGATGGATTCCGTATTATTGGGAACCCAGCCGCTGCAAATCTTTTGGCGCAGGATGAATTGCTTTGCGGCTGCAAATTACTTTTTGGTGAGTTTCCCAAGGAGCTGGCACAGGATCCGCAACGGTTCGGACCTGAGCTGTATACTTATAATGAAGAATTCTTGTACGAAGCCCGTAAGATTTTAAATCATCAAAGCGGCAGCATCTATGAGTTTGCGTGTCATATGCGCAGACAGCAGGCTCGTCAAGGCTTTATAAATTTTATTGCAGAAAATAATGGATTTACGCTTTGGGACGTCTTTTCTTATGAACAGAAGCATAATGAATTAAATGGGGAAGAAAACCGGGACGGGATCCATTGGAATTTTAGCAGCAATTGCGGTCAGGAAGGGTTTAGCCGCAAACGTTCAGTGCTTGAGCTGCGCAAACGGCAGGTGCGCAATGCGCTTGCAATTCTGTTTTTTGCACAGGGAGTGCCGATGCTTTGGATGGGAGACGAGTCTGCCAATTCCCAGGATGGAAATAATAACGCCTATTGCCAAGATAACGTGGTTGGATGGAAGGACTGGAAGACGAACGAGACGTGCAAAGAGCTGATCGCTTACGTTCATGGACTTTCCGAGCTTCGGAAGAACTACGGCATGATTAGGTGTCCAAATCCTTATCGGATGATGGATTATGAGAATGCAGGGTGTCCAGATCTTTCCTATCACGGTGACGCAGGGTGGAGAATTGATTTTGGCATGAATCGTGGCTTTATTGGGATGTACTATGCAGGCGCTTATGCACATTTGGCAGAAAATATTTATATAGCATATAATTTTCAATATGGATCCCAGAAATTTGCACTACCTGGTGGAATAGAGTGGAAATTACTTCTGGATACGTCAAGAAATGCTTCCATTTTGGAGGAAACGGAACACCTAGGAGAAATACGAGAGATACGGGTAGAAGAACAGGCGATCTGCCTTTTGTCGGGAAAGCCTGCGAGAAAAAAGAAAAACTCAAAAGGAAATAGGAAGAAATGACACAACAAAAATTCGGGGTAAGCGGATCAGCCTTAAAATGCATTGCCATGGCGTCCATGCTGACGGATCATATCGGATATGTTCTTTTCCCCCAGTACCTTATTCTTCGGATGATTGGCCGTCTTGCGTTTCCAATCTATTGTTTTTTGCTGGTCGAGGGCGCCATGCATACTGGAAATATACGTAAGTATGAAATCAGGTTGCTGGCATTTGCCCTGATCTCTGAGTTGCCGTTTGATTATGCATTTTATGGCGGAATTCGCTGGGAAAGCCAAAACGTATTTTTTACTTTGCTTTTTGGGGTTTTAGCGATCGACCTTGCGCAGCAAAGCAAGAATAAATTAATGGTTGGTTTAATTTTCGTTTTAATGGTGGCTGCTGCTGAGGTCATGGGAACGGATTATGGAGGAGCAGGCATTGTATTTATTTTTTGTTATTATTTGCTGTATGACAGAAAAATATGGAAGCAGATTATATTTGCTGCTGAGAATCTGGTTCTCTATGGAGTCGGAATTCAAGCCTGCGCAACGTTTGCGGTAGTTCCCATGCTGCTGTATAACGGTAAAAAGGGAGCATCCGTAAAATATTTATTTTATGCGTTTTATCCGGCTCATTTGTTAATCTTATATTTAATTATTAGGATGAGATGAATATTATTTTGAGAGGTAATATATGAAGGCATGGCAACATTTTAAGACCATAAACCATCACAAGATGCTGGTAATGAAAGGATGCTTTAGAGTAGGGCTTTACAAGCAAGGCTTGCTGCATGACCTGTCTAAGTATACTCCTACGGAATTCTTGGTAGGGTGCAGATATTTTCAGGGAAATTTAAGCCCTAATAACATTGAGCGCAAAGAAAAAGGGTATTCCTTGGCATGGCTGCATCATAAAGGCAGGAATAAGCACCATTTGGAATATTGGATAGACTATGGAGCCGGACCGCAAAAAGGCATAACTGGGATGAAAATGCCGCTAAAGTATGTGGTTGAAATGTTCATAGACCGGGTATCTGCCTCAAAAAATTACCAGAAAGAGAAATACACAGACCGCAGTGCATTAGAATATTATGAAAATGGCAAAGAATACCATATTCTCCATCAAGAGACCAGGGCGCTGCTAGAACAGCTTCTCCATATGCTGGCGGACCAGGGGGAAGAAGCTGTTTATGATTATATCAGGGATGTTTTATTGAAGCAGAAAGACTATGGGACGCCTTACCGGCCTTATTCCTGAACAAATTGATTTTGTCCGTCGTCGTAACAGTAAGAGATGGCGGCGAGCCGTTTTGTTAATTCTTCTTTTGAGATGTCGTTGCTTTTGCATAGATCATCCAAAGAAGAATGATGGTCTCTTAAATAGGTGTTCACTACGCTGAGCAGCATGACGGGATCTTTGGGAAAAATCATAAGATGCCTCCTGTTTATTGTTGTGATAAAATCATGGGTTCTTGACAGAAATGATCCATCATCATCTATAAGTATAGCTTGTTTTTAACAAGCAGGCAAGAAGGTTTAAAAATTTAATTCAATATGGAAAGGCACTTCAGGGCTTGATTTTTCATAGAATGTAATAAATCAGCTTAGAGGTGCTTTTTTGAAAACTTTTTTATTGCCGCTGAATGCAGAGGAAGAAAAATATTATCTGGAAAAAATGAGAGAGGGCGACCTTGAAGCTAAACATACTTTGATTGAACGGAATCTGAGACTGGTAGCGCATATTTCCAGGAAGTATCAGAACGGCGACGAGGATATGGAAGATCTGATTTCTATTGGAACCATCGGGCTTATCAAGGCGATTGCTACATTTAATAATGAACGTGGAAACCGCCTCGCCACTTATGCGGCGCGATGCATTGACAATGAATTGCTGATGTATTTTAGAGGAAAGAAGAAAACCTCTAGGGAAGTATCCTTATATGAGCCCATCGGGACAGATAAAGAGGGAAATCAAATTAGCCTTATGGACGTGGTAGAAAGTACGGACAGAGATATTTTTGAGATCATTGAGCTGAAAGGAAACAGCAAAAAAGTCTATGAGATGATTCCCAAAGTATTAAATGACAGGGAGAGGGATATTATACAGTGGAGGTATGGACTGTATAATCAGAAACCAGTGACTCAAAGAGAAATAGCAGATAAGCTTGGAATCTCCCGTTCTTATGTAAGCCGGATTGAAAAACGTGCGCTGGAAAAGTTGAAAGACTGTTTTGAGACTGTCTGACAAGACTGTGGCTTTGGATTGCCGGCGGTTTGAAAATTCAGACCGCTGACAAAAAACGGCTTTTCAAATAGAAGAAAATATGATACGATGAACCTGTCTTTTTTCAGGGCATGTCTGCCCATAAATCCCCAACCAGCACAAAGGGAGGTATCTTTGTATAGTATTGTATCTACGGCGATTGTCTGCGGCATTCAAAGTATTTTAATTCAAGTGGAAGCAGACGTATGCGATGGAATGCCTGCGCTTGAGATGGTAGGCGTTCTGTCTTCTGAAGTAAAAGAGGCAAAAGAACGGATCCGAGCCGCAATTCGCAACAGCGGAATACGTCTTTCGCCAAAAAAGATTACTGTTAATCTTTTTCCAGCGGATATCAGGAAAACTGGAACTGTTTTTGACCTGCCGATCGCTCTTGCCATTTTATCTGCCTATGGCAAAATTGCGCAGGAATGCCTGGATGGAATCTTGTTTGCGGGAGAAATCAGCTTAAACGGGGAGATTCGTCCAACGTCTGGCATTTTGCCCATGGTTCTTGCAGCTAGAGAAGAGGGGAAACGAGTGGTTTGCGTTCCAAAAGAGAATGCAAACGAAGCACAGGTAGTAAACGAGGTCACGATTCTGCCAGGAGAAAGCTTAAATCAGGTCATTGAACTGGTAAAGCAGTTTCATGCCGGAACTTGGCATAGCGCAAAATCTTCTGATCCTCAACACGATCAAAAAGCAGGACATGCGGCGCCTGTGCTTTCAAGGAAAGATTATGACTTTGCAGCAATTTGCGGTCAAAAAATTTTAAAGCGTGCCTGCGAGATTGCTGCCAGCGGCAGGCATAATATGCTGATGCTCGGGTCTCCGGGTGCAGGAAAGACAATGGCGGCACAAGCGGTTTCTACTATTTTGCCGTCTTTAACGCAGGAAGAAGCATTAGAGCTTGCAAAGGTTTACAGTGTTGCCGGAATGTTTGAGCAGCGGGAAAGAAATTTTCTAGAAAGACCCTACCGAAGCCCTCATCATACGATCAGTCTGGCAGGACTGGCGGGAGGCGGAACTGTGCCAAAGCCAGGAGAAATCAGCCTGGCTCATAAGGGAGTATTGTTTTTGGACGAGCTGACGGAGTTTCAAAAGCCTGTCTTGGAGGTGCTGCGCCAGCCCTTAGAGGAACGGGAAATAAGGCTGGCACGAAAGACAGGCACGTACTTTTTTCCGGCTGACATTATGCTGGTCGCAGCAATGAATCCATGTAGTTGTGGTTTTTTTCCAGATCGCAGCCGTTGTACCTGCTCTAAGGCGGTCATCGAACGTCATTTGAACAAGATCAGCCGCCCTTTGCTGGACCGTATGGATCTGTGCGTGGAGGTGCTGCGTCCAACGCTTTCTGAACTGACAGAGGCGAAAACAGAGGAAACATCTGCAGAGATCCGCAGCAGAGTGGAACAAACGCAGCGCATTCAGCAAACACGGTTTGCAGGCACGGGTATATCGTATAACAGTCAGATTCCTTCAACATTGATCAAAGAATGGTGCCCAATGGCGCCAGAGGGCGAAAAGCTTCTCAGAGATTCTTTTGAACGTCTGGAGTTGACGGCGCGTGGATATTATCGAATTATCCGGGTGGCCCGCACCATTGCCGATATGGAAGGAACGAAGCGGATTGAGCGCTCTCACGTTCAAGAGAGCCTTTTGTTCCGCAGTTTGGACAGAAAGGTGTGGAATTGGGAATGAAAGAAAATAACTGGCGATATAATGAAGTATCTTCCTATGCTGTTTTGCAAGACTGCGAACAACATTCGAGAGGCGAAAAAGGTAAAGGCTTAGCTTCCTATAAATACTGGCTTTCTTGTCTTACGTTCCTTGCTGGAAAGAAAAAAATCTGCCTGGAAGCAATGTTTGGGGGAGCAAGGGAAATTTATCATGCAGAAGAAAACGATATTTCTAATCTGCCATTTTTGACTGACAGAGAAAAGGAGCTCTTGAAAGAGGCGAAAAAACAATCTCTTGGGAAGCTACTACAGGAATTGGATGACATTGAAAATGCAGGGATCAGGTTAGTAACCTGGCAGGAGGAAGAATATCCAGGCAAACTTAAAGAAATTTATAATCCGCCATACGGGTTGTTTTGCCGTGGCAAATTACCAGATGAAAGACAGAAGGCTGTTGGCGTGGTAGGAGCGAGAATATGTTCTTCGTATGGGAAGATTATAGCAGAGAAGATCGGGCAGGGACTGGCAAAAGCGGGGGTTGCCGTCATTAGCGGCATGGCGTCTGGCGTAGATGGGGCAGCGCAAAGCGGGGCGCTGCTAAGCGGCGGATATTCTTGCGGCGTGCTGGGGTGCGGCATAGACGTGTGCTATCCCGCAATGAATCGCAAATTGTACGACGACTTGATCCAGGCAGGGGGGCTTTTGTCTGAATACCCGCCGCATGCCAAGCCTCATGCCATGTATTTTCCTCAGCGAAACCGAATTATCAGTGGCTTGTCAGATTGCATTCTCGTGGTAGAGGCGAAAAAGCGCAGTGGCTCCCTGATTACTGTAGATTTTGCGCTGGAGCAGGGAAAAGATATTTATGCAGTTCCAGGAAGGATCTGCGATGCTCTAAGTTATGGCACGAACTGTCTGATTCAGCAGGGTGCAGGCGTTTTTCTAAACATGGAGGATTTTCTAAGGGAGATGCATATTTTTGCAGAATCAGGAGAAAATTCTTCTCTAAAACAAAAAAACCATCTTGAAAATTTAGAAAGGTTGGTGTATAGTTGTCTCGATTTGTCTCCAAGAAGCATAGAGGAGCTTTTGAAAGAGACAGGGATGCCTCTAGGGGCATTAATGGAAAATCTGGAAACATTGCAAGAAAAAGGCTGTGTTTCTGAGATATATAGAAATTATTACATTCGTTCAGATGTATCTGTCTGAGAATTATCCCATGGATGGCAGGCAGACAGATTCTGTGAACTATTGATGGGAAAATAGAAGGAGCAGACGCATGGCGAAGTATCTAGTAATTGTGGAGTCACCAGCAAAGGTGAAGACGATCAAAAAATTTTTGGGGAAAAATTATGACGTGGAGGCGTCCAACGGGCATGTCAGAGATCTTCCAAAGAGTCAGCTTGGCATAGACGTGGAGCATGACTACGAGCCAAAATATATAACTATACGGGGCAAAGGGGATATTCTTGCGAATCTCAGAAAAGCAGTTAAGAAAGCAGATAAGGTTTATCTTGCCACGGACCCGGACCGTGAAGGGGAGGCTATTTCTTGGCATTTGTCTAAAGCGCTGAAACTGGAAGACAAGAAAGTATACCGGATCAGTTTTAATGAAATTACCAAAAACGCAGTAAAAACTTCTTTAAAGCAGGCAAGAGAGATTGATATGAATCTGGTGGACGCCCAGCAGGCCAGGCGAATGCTGGACCGCATGGTGGGATACCGCATCAGCCCTCTTTTGTGGGCGAAAGTCAAGCGGGGACTCAGCGCCGGACGTGTGCAGTCTGTAGCGCTTCGGATCATCTGCGACCGTGAGGACGAAATTAACGCCTTTATTCCGCAGGAATATTGGACCTTGGATGCGCAGCTTGCAGTACCAGGAGAAAAGAAGCGGCTAGTCGCAAAATTCTATGGAGATGAAAACGGCAAGGTGGATATTGGTTCCAGAGAAGAATTAGACACGATCTTGAAAAACCTGGAACAAGAGACGTATGAGGTGCTGGATGTCAAACGGGGCAACAGGGTAAAGAAAGCGCCGTTTCCTTTTACTACCAGTACTTTACAGCAGGAAGCGGCAAAACGTTTGAATTTTTCTACCCAAAAGACCATGCGCCTGGCTCAGCAGCTTTATGAAGGGGTTGACGTTAAGGGTCAGGGAACAGTTGGAATAATTACCTATCTGAGAACCGACTCCGTGCGTGTTTCCGAGGAGGCAGACGCTTCTGCAAGGGAATACATTAAGTCTTCCTATGGAGAAAAGTATGTCGCAAGAGAGGAACAGAATAAAAAGAGCGGCGGCAAAATACAAGATGCTCATGAAGCAATTCGTCCTTCGGACATTACAAGGACTCCGGCGGCAATTAAGGAATCTTTGAGCCGGGACCAGTTTCGTTTATATCAGTTCATCTGGAACCGTTTTACGGCAAGCCGTATGAGCAATGCCGAATATGAGACGATTTCTATCAACATTAAGGCAGGAAGATACCGGTTCCACGTGTCTGCCTCTAAGATCGCATTTGAAGGGTTTTTATCAGTGTATAGCAGCGACGACGATGAAAAAGGAGAGAACAACTTGCTGCTGAAAGCCATTGACACAGATACGAAATTAAATTTAAAGCAACTGGAAGAGAAACAGCATTTCACCCAGCCTCCAGCGCATTTTACAGAAGCGTCTCTGGTTAAGGCGCTGGAAGAATTGGGGATAGGGCGGCCGAGCACATATGCGCCTACCATCACAACGCTGTTAGGAAGAAGATATATCACAAAAGAAAACAAGAATTTGTATGTAACGGAGCTAGGGGAGGTTGTCAATGACATTATGACAGAAGCATTTCCGGCTATCGTAGATCAGCAGTTTACGGCCAATATGGAATCTTTGCTGGATAAGGTAGCAGAGGGAGCTGTTGGCTGGAAGGCAGTGGTCAGCAATTTTTATCCAGATCTGGAAGACGCAGTGCAACTGGCAGAGACGGAATTGGAAAAAGTCAAGATAGAAGACGAGGTTACAGATGTGGTCTGTGATCAGTGCGGCAGAAACATGGTGGTGAAGTATGGCCCGCATGGCAGGTTTCTTGCGTGTCCTGGATTTCCGGATTGCCGTAATACAAAGCCTTACTTGGAGAAAATTGGCGTGGAATGTCCGAAATGCGGCAAAGAAATTGTCATGAAAAAGACTAAGAAAGGCAGAAAATATTATGGATGTGAGGCGAATCCCGATTGTGAATTCATGTCTTGGCAAAAGCCTTCCAGGGAAGCGTGCCCTTCGTGTGGCGGTTACATGGTTGAGAAAGGGAATAAGCTGGTATGCGCAGATCCGCAGTGTGGATTTGTAAAAGAAAGGCAGAAATTGTAAATAAAAATAAAATTTTTGAATCAAAAATATAAATGGAATAGAAAGTTGTTGAACTTTGACATAAAATGTGATAAAATTTAGAAAAGTTTAGAAGAGGTGTAAATTTTAATCAGGAGGTATGTTATGAGTGTTCAATTGTTAGACAAGACAAGAAAAATTAACAAATTGCTGCATAATAATAATTCCTCAAAAGTAGTCTTTAATGACATATGTAAGGTCTTGACTGAGATTTTAGACTCCAATATCCTGGTTATTAGCAAAAAAGGAAAGGTATTGGGAACCAGCAGATGCGGGGGAACAGAAGAGATTAATGAGTTGATTTCAGACGAAGTCGGCGGATTTATAGAACCTTTGCTGAATGAACGGCTTTTGGGAATTTTGTCTACTAAGGAGAATGTGAATCTTGAAACCTTGGGATTTATCTCTGAGGACGTACGAAAGTACCAGGCGATTATCACTCCTATAGATATTGCAGGAGAGAGGCTTGGCACATTGTTTGTATATCGTCTCGAAACGCCATATGATATTGACGATATTATCTTAAGCGAATATGGAACCACGGTAGTAGGGCTTGAGATGATGCGTTCGGTGAATGAAGAGAATGCAGAAGAAAGCCGGAAAGTCCATATTGTGAAATCTGCGATTAGCACGCTGTCATTTTCAGAGCTGGAAGCAATTACCCATATCTTTGATGAAATGGAAGGCAGAGAAGGCATTTTGGTAGCAAGCAAGATTGCGGACCGTGTAGGGATTACCAGAAGCGTAATTGTCAATGCGCTTAGGAAATTTGAGAGCGCAGGGGTGATTGAGTCACGCTCTTCAGGCATGAAGGGAACGTACATTAAAGTATTAAATGACGTGGTTTTTGAAGAACTAGAAAAAGTCAAAAGGGAGAATATGAAAAACAGCTAAACGGATTTAGCGGTGGAGAAAAAGGGAATTTGCGGGAGACTACAGATTCCTTTTTTTGCGCTTTTTAAGCAGTGATTTTTGGTGATGAGTTTGTCCATGCCGTCTTCCTGTCTAACTTCTGAGAGGGATGTGGCAAGGGGACGGAGGTTATTTTTCTTGTCATACTGTGTTGGGAATGTCCATATAATTAAAAAACAATTTGCATCAAGGCAGGGTCTTGCATGGAGCATTCTTATACGAAAAGGCATCAATTACCAGTTATTAGTATTTATTCCGACAAAATAGCGCAATATAACGTAAACGTACATAAAAAAATAAAAGAAAAAGCTTGCAATATGAGGACTTTTGCGATAATCTATAGTGAGATGAGTTCGTATATGCCTCCGGGAAAAATACGTAAGATGGAAGGAGTAATGGTATGTTAAGCAGTGGTATCTATGATCATATTGATGTATGGAATAAAGCGGCGGATGCAGCATGGCTGCGGGATACTGCGATTGTCAATAATATTACGAATGGAGATACGCCAGGCTATAAGAGGCAGGATGTGGATTTTGAGGGCGTGCTCCGTCGAGAGCTGGGGAGGTCAAAATATGTGTCGCTGGATGAGAAAGTGAGTAATCTGCATATGAATCACTTGAATGTTTCTACCTATACGGATTCAGCGGGGTATTCTTACCGTCTGGATGAAAATAATGTGGATCCGGAGCAGGAATATGCAGAGCTTGCTTCTAACCGGATTAAGTATAATGGGTTGATTGACAGTATGACGCAGGAGTTTAACAGGATAAAAAGCGTAATAAAGTAAAGTCCAGGTCGTTCGACAGGGGGCAATAGAAAATAATGCCGAAAGAGGCAAAAGTTTGGAGGAAAAGGTATGTCATTGTTTCAGTCATTTAATATTAGCACATCCGGGATGACGGCACAGCGGTTCCGCATGGATGTGATTTCTGAAAATGTTGCCAATGCAACTACTACCCGAACGGAAGACGGAACGCCTTATACCAGAAAGATTGTTACTTTCAGGGAGAAGCAGGTGACGCCTTTTAGCCGGGTGTTGAGCAATACCAGAGAGGCTTATCTTGGCAATGGGGTAAAGGTAAGCAGAGTATCGGAAGACACTACGAATGATTATATTATGAAATATGATCCTTCCCACCCGGATGCGGATGAGAATGGTTATGTGTCTTATCCTAACGTGAATATTATTACAGAGATGACGAATATGATTGATGCCAGCCGTTCCTATGAAGCAAACATTACGGCCTTTGAGACTAGCAAGGCTATTGCTTTAAAAGGGCTGGAGCTTGGAAAATAAAGGGACAGGAGGCTATGTAAATGGATATCTCAGCATTGCAGAATGTGGCGGCTGACTATGTCAGAAATGCAGCTGAAGCAGGCGCAAAGGTTACAAAAGAGGACAAGGGATTCGGGAGTATTCTGCAGTCGGCGATGGATATGATAAACGAGACCAGCGACTTGCAAAATCAGGCAGAAGAGGCAACGATGCAATTTGCTCTTGGATATGCTACCAATACCCATGATTTGAATGCGATTCAGACAAAGGCGACGATTGCTTTGAATTACACAGTTGCAGTCAGGGACAGGATGTTGGAAGCTTATAAAGAAATTATGAATATGCAGATCTGATGACTGCGGTTAGGAAGATGGGTAGGAGAGTCACATGCAGGAACGAATAAGAAATATTCCCAAACAGGTTTTGGAATGGTGGAATAAATTTTCAGTAAAACAAAAGACGCTGATTGCCAGCATAACGCTGGCGGTCATTGTGGCTTTGGTGATTGTTGTCAGGATTATGACGACGCCTACGCTGGTGCCGATTAGAAACTGTGAGAATACGAAGGAAGCAGCGCAGGTAAAAGAATTGCTGGTCGGGCAGAATATTGACTATGAAGTCTCCAGCGACGGGCTGAATTTTTCTGTTAAAGTGGAAGATGAGGCGAATGCGGCTATTTTATTAGGCGAGAATGGGATTCCGGCTTCCGGGTATGATATTAGCAACGTTTTTGAAGGAGGATTTAGCAACACGGAGTCAGATAAGGGGAAGAAGTATCAGCTTTATCTTCAGGAAGAATTGGCTGATCATTTGGAGGGGATGGACAATATCAAGAGCGCTTCCGTAAAACTGAGCATGCCTGTTGACGATGGAACGGTATTGGCGCTTGAAGAGAATACATATGCAGCCGTACGCCTTACACTGACTGAAGACATGGACGAGGAGACAGCGGGCGGTCTGGCAAGGTGGATTGCCACAGCAGTGGGGAATGATAACACAGACGATATCTCTATTATGGATTCTTCGGGCAACATGTTGTTTGCAGGTGGAGACACGGCTACTTCCGTAGGAGCGGCAAGCAGCCAGCTTTCCTATAAAACCAAAGCGGAGAACATGGTAAAGAACCAGGTAAAAGACGTGATTCTTGGAACTGGCGTATATGACAGCGCATCTGTGGGATTGAATCTTGATGTTAGTTTTGATGAGAAAGAAGAAGTAGATAATCAATATTATACGGAAGACGGCGCAGAGCATGGACCTACGTCCAGCGAGCGTATCTTTGAAGAGGAGAGTACCGGAGGCGACGGAGGCGTTCCAGGAACCGATGCCAATGGAGAAGATACAGGATATTTCTTGCAGGATGGAGTTATAAACAGTCATACGACTTCTGATATTGACAGGCAGTATAATACGAGCAGCAAGGTTACCACTACTCGTGGCGGCGTAGGCGATGTCAATTATGACAATTCCTCGATTACGGTAGTGGCAAATCAATATCGGAATTACAGTGAAAGCGCGCTTCGTGCCAGCGGCGAGCTGGATGATATGACGTTTGATGAGTTTGTCGCTGCAAATCGTGAAAAAGTCAAACTGGATGTAGATCCGGACTTTGTACAAATGGTGTCCAAAGCCACAGGATTTGCAGAAGAAAATATTGTGATTGTGGCATATGAAGTACCGTTTTTTGAATATGCGGATAGTGGTGACAGAGATTTCTTTGACTATCTGCCGATTATAATAGCGGTGATCATAATGCTGATGCTGGGATATGTGGTATTCCGCAGTACCAGAAAAGAGCAAGTTGTGGAGGCGGAACCAGAACTTTCAGTGGAATCTTTGCTGGCATCTACCAAAGAAGCACAAGATAGCCTGGAAGACATCGGTTTTAGTGAGAAATCCGAGACACGTATTTTAATTGAAAAATTTGTAGATGAAAATCCCGAGGCAGTGGCGTCGCTGCTTAGAAACTGGTTGAATGAGGAGTGGGAGTGATATGGCGAGTTCAGAAGAATATAATGGCATTCAAAAAGCGGCAATTTTGCTGATAGCATTAGGGCCGGAGAAATCAGCTTCAATATTCAAGCATTTAAAAGAAGAAGAGATTGAAGAACTTACATTGGAAATTGCCAATACCAGAAGCATTTCTCCCCAAACCAAGGAAGATGTGCTGAATGAGTTTTATCAGATCTGCCTGGCGCAGCAGTACATTGCAGAGGGAGGTATTGGTTATGCCAAGGAGCTTTTGGAGAAAGCTCTTGGCGAAGAGAAGGCGCAGGGCGTTATTTCAAAGCTCACAGCCTCTCTACAGGTACGTCCTTTCGAGTTTGTGCGAAAGACAGATCCTTCGCAATTGCTGAATTTCATACAGGACGAACATCCGCAGACAATTGCTATGATTCTTTCTTATTTGTCAGCGGGTCAGGCATCGGTAATTATCGGCTCTTTGGTGCCAGAGAAACAGGCGGACGTTGCAAAGCGTATCGCATTAATGGATCGGACTTCTCCGGATGTAATAAAGGAAGTGGAACGGGTGTTGGAACGCAAGCTTTCCTCCTTGGTAAATCAAGATTATACCATTGTCGGCGGCGTAGATGCTGTTGTAAATATTTTGAATACGGTAGATCGTGCAACAGAGAAGCATATTATGGAATCTCTTGAAATTGAAGAACCTGAATTGGCAGATGAAATCCGTAAGAAGATGTTCGTATTTGAAGATATCCTTCTTTTGGATGATCGTGCGATACAGCGTGTTCTTCGTGATGTAGACAACAACGATCTGGGCGTGGCGCTTAAAGCAGCTAATGAAGATGTTCAGAATGTCATCTTTAAGAATATGTCAAAACGTCTTGCGTCTATGATTAAGGAAGACATGGAGTATATGGGACCAGTCCGTATGAAAGACGTGGAAGAAGCTCAGCAGAAGATTGTCGGTATTATTCGAAAGCTGGAGGATTCAGCAGAAATTGTAATCTCCAGAGGCGGAGGTGACGAGATCGTTGTCTAATTTGTATAAGCAGAGATATATTTCCAACGGACAGGGCGCTAGAGTGATCAATTCCAATACGAAAGTTGCAGAACGAATGCATGAGCTGGAACTGGAAAAATTGATGCAGATGCGGGGACCTGACCAACAGGGAGCAGTGGATGGCTTTGTAGCTGGACTGCAGCTGGAAGTGGTGGACGTAGTTCCCAAGGAGCCAGAGATTTCTCCGGAGGAAATTAAAAAGCAGGCACAGGAAGAGGCAGAACATGTCATTTCTAATGCCAGGGAAGAGGCGGACGCCATTTTGGCTGATGCGAAAGATCAGGCGGAAGTTATTCGGGAACAGGCAAGAAATGAAGGCTTTATAACTGGGCAGCAGGAAGGAAATGCAAAAGCTGAAATCAGGCTGGAAGAGTTGAGCAGGCAGCTTGAGGCAGAACAGCGCAGGCTGGAAGAAGACTATTATCAGAAGATTCAGGAATTAGAGCCATATTTGGTAGATATTGTTGCCAATATTTTTGAAAAAGTGTTTCACATACAGTTTGATGATAAAAAACAAATACTCCTTTATCTGATTCAAAAGGTGATTTTGAATGCGGAAGGAACCAAAGACTTTCAGGTTCGGGTTAGTCTGAAAGATTATCAGTTTGTGGAAGAGCATAAGAATGAGATCATAGAGCAGGTTGGCGCCGCAGTGCATGTGGAAATTATGGCAGATGCGGCGTTGCAGGAACGGCAGTGCATGATTGAAACAGATTCCGGCGTGTTTGACTGCGGAATAGACATACAACTTGAAAATATGATAAAATCATTAAAGTCATTAAGTTTGTGAGGAAAGTAATGTGACATATAATTTAGATAAGTATGATCAGCTTGTGGATGCAACTTATTACAGGCATCTGGGAAAAGTAGTAAAAATCGTAGGACTTACCATTGAGTCTGTAGGGCCAAACGCCAAACTGAATGACTTGTGCCGTATTATTATTGATAAAAACAAGGATGTCTCCATCATGGCAGAAGTAGTAGGGTTCAGAGATAAAAGGCTGCTTCTGATGCCTTATGAGAGTGTGGAGGGGCTTGGCGTGGGATGTATCGTAGAGAATACGGGACATCCTTTGTCTGTTTTCGTGGGAGATGAGATGCTAGGACATACCCTGGATGGCATGGGACGCCCTACAGATATAGAAGCATTGGCGCTGAGGGAAGAATATCCGGTAGACGCGGCGCCTCCAGATCCTATGGCGAGAGTGATTATTGATGAGGTATTGCCCTTGGGAGTAAAAGCGGTAGATGGCTTGATCACAGTGGGAAAGGGACAGAGAATCGGAATTTTTGCGGGTTCTGGAGTGGGAAAAAGTACCCTGCTTGGAATGTTTGCCAGAAATACCCGTGCAGATATCAATGTTATTGCTTTGATTGGCGAGCGTGGCAGAGAAGTAAGAGAATTTATCGAACGAGACATGGGGGAGGAGGGGATGCGGCGTTCCGTAGTAATCGTGGCCACTTCCGACCGACCGGCATTGCTTCGGAGAAATGCTGCCAAGACAGCTACGGCAATTGCTGAATATTTCCGGGATCAGGGCAAAGACGTGCTGCTTATGATGGATTCCCTGACTCGTTTTTCCATGGCACAGCGGGAAATCGGGCTTGCATCCGGAGAGCCTCCGGTTACCCGGGGGTATCCGCCAAGCGTATATTCGGAAATGCCAAAACTCTTAGAGCGGGCAGGAAATTCGGACAAGGGCTCTATTACCGGGCTATATACGGTCTTGGTGGATGGGGACGATTTTAATGAGCCGATTACAGATACGGCGAGGAGTATCCTCGATGGGCATATCATGCTGGATAGAAAGCTTGCCCATAAAAATCATTACCCAGCGATAGACGTGCTGCAAAGCATTTCCCGTGTCATGAGTTCGATTGCGAGAAAGGAGCACAAAGAAGCGGCAGGAAATTTGAAGAATGTTCTTGCTACGTACAGGGAAGCAGAGGATTTGATTAATATTGGGGCTTATAAGAGTGGTTCCAACAAAAATATTGATTATGCAATTGACAAAATTGATGAAGTAAACAGATTTTTATTACAGGAAACACATGACAAATTTAGTTTTGAAGAGATAATAGACATGATGGAACAAATTTTTTAATATTTGTATATAATGATAGAGGTATTTATGGCAAAGTTTACATATAAAATGCAGAATATCCTGGACATTAAATATAAGCTAGAGACTCAGGCAAAGACGTCTTTTTCCATTGCTGCAGCAAAATTAAATAAAGAAGAGGAGAAGCTCGAGGGACTGGTGCAAAGGAAAAACGCCTATGAAATCCGGGCGCGGGAGCTAGTGGAGGATCGGTTGAATTTTCAGGAAATTCGGGTAAACCGAACGGCTATAGAGACCATGAAAGGAGCAATCCGAAATCAAACGCTTGCTGTCCATGTAGCGGAACGAAATTTGGAAAGCGCCAGAAAACATTTACAAAATGTTATGATTGAGCGGAAAACGCATGAGATTTTGAAAGATAAGGCTTTTGAGGAATTTAAAAGAGAGTTGGAAAGAGAAGAAAGCAAGGCTGTGGATGAATTGGTAAGCTTTACCCACAATCATGTAATAGAAGGATAGGCGGTGAAAATATGGCAGATTCAGTGTTAGACCAAGAAGAAACAGGCGGTTTAGACAAAAAGGCTCAAAAAAAAGCCGAAAAGGCCCGCAAAAAAGAAGAAAAGAATATCAAGAAGAATGAGGCGCATCAGGAGACGCCAGAGGAGGAAGAAGGGGGAAGCAAACTGGCGGTTATTCTGGCTACAATTGTCTTCATTGTGATTTGGCTGGCTATTCTTGCATTGGTAATTAAGATGGATATCGGAGGATTTGGCTCCACTGTGTTACACCCTATATTAAAGGATGTTCCGTATATCAATACAATATTGCCAGAAACTGTCAAGAAAGATACCACGGTTGACGCACAGTATCCATATACTTCGTTGAGTGACGCGATTGACCGTATCAAAGAATTGGAAGTGGAGCTGTCAAATGCCCAGACTAAGACAGAAGGCGATTCTGATCGAGTGGCACAGTTGGAGGCAGAGGTGGCAAGGCTCAAAGAATTTGAAAATCAGCAGGCTGCTTTTGAGCAAGAGAAAAATCAATTTTACAAAGATGTTGTGTTTAACGAGAAAGCACCCGATATATCAGAATATCAAGCATATTATGAGAGCATTGATCCTGCGAATGCGGAAGTGTTATATAAGCAGGTGATTCAGCAGCAGCAGGGCAATGACGAAATTCAGAATTACGTGAATACATATGCTTCGATGAAGCCGAAACAAGCTGCGGCATTGATGGAAGAGATGACAGATGATTTAAATTTGGTGGCAAAAATTTTGGAAAATATGGATATCGATGCGAGAGCTAAGATTATGGACGCCATGGATTCCCAGATTGCCGCAAGGCTTACAAAGATCATGGAGCCTTAATGCATATTGCCATTGTGGCAGGATGGAAGAGGTTATAGGATCCCAGCTTGGGATTTTATAATAAATAAAAATCATAGAAAGGAGGAATGAAGATGATTACCAGTAAAATAGCCCAGATTGCATCATTAATGAGCAGTCCGGAACTTTTACAGGCACAGAAGCAGTCCCAACAAGCTGACATTGCATTTGGCGCATTTTTAAGTCAGACAGCAGGCGGAGGGGACAGAGAATTTTTTTCTGGCGGTCACGCACAAAAAACGGTAAAATCTGTGGGAGCAGAACAGAATTTTTATGAAAAAGAATCTGTGAAATCCGGATACCGGGAGAATAGCATTTCCCGAAGTGAATCCACTGACATGCAGAATAAATTGCCGAATGATGCCACTGAAAAGCTTGAGGCATATGAGAGCGAAGTAAAGGAAGTGATAGCTGAAAAGCTTGGGATTTCCCAGGAAGAGCTTACGCAGCAGATGGAAGCATTGGGACTTTCTGTCCTTGATTTAATGGATCCTTCCAAGCTGGCGGGTCTAGTAATGGAACTGACAGGCAGTGACGATATTGCTGGATTACTGCTAAATGAAGATTTTCAGCAGCTTATAGGAGAGATCAGTGAATTATCTCAGGAGCTTGCAGGAAATCTGGATTTGACGCCGGAAGAAATGAGCCAGTGGAAAGAGCAATTGGAGAGCCTGATATCCAAAGAAACGCCAGAAAGTACGAATCAGGAGCTTGATGAGGAGATGTTGGCACAACATCCAGTTGCGGATACAGAAGAGAAAGCCGTTAATATTACGAAAGAGGCAGGAACTCTTCAAGGAGCTTTACATACCGCTGTGAGTGAAGAGGAAGTCCAGAGGGAAGCAATTTCCCAGACAACTGACATTGATTCAAAACAGCAAGATGCACAGATGCAAGTGCAGAATCCCGAGGGACAGCAGCAAGCGGAGGAAAGCGACGCAGAAAGCAGTCAAGGAGAGAAGTCTTACACGGAACTGACACAGGATGCCAAGGGAAATGAAAAGGCAGAGAACCGTCAGACGCACATTACTTATCAGACGACGACACAGACGATTAATCAAGGTCAGACAGTGGAAGTAACTCAGACAGTGGTCCAGACCAGAGTCAATGTGGAGGATATTTTACGGCAAGTCAGCCAAATGACAAGAGTGATTGTCGGTCAGGCAGAATCTTCCATTGAGATGCAGTTGAATCCTGCGAATTTAGGAAAGGTATATCTTCAGGTTGTTTCAAGGGAAGGCGTCATTACTGCCCAGCTTGCAGCACAGAACGAAGCCGTAAAAGAGGCCTTAGAAAGCCAGCTTGTCGTACTGAAAGAAAATATGAATCAGCAGGGCATGAAAGTGGAGGCCATTGAAGTTACCATTGCCAGTCATGAATTCGAACGCAACCTGGAGCAAAATCAGAACAATGCCGCGAGAGAGCAGCAAGAAGAACAGGCGCAAAGGACAGGAAGAAGAAATATTAATCTCAACAATCTCGATGAATTGGAAGGATTGATGTCAGAGGAAGAGACCCTTGTGGCAAAGATGATGGCAGAACAAGGCAATAGCATGAATGTGGCAATATAATTTAAAGAAAGGAGAGACGAAATGGGAATCATTATACCAGTCAAAGACGGCGAGGTCGTAGATAATACAGCTTCCAGCAATTCTTTATCGCAAGTGACGAAATCAAGCAACAGTTCGTTGGATAAAGAAGCGTTCTTGCAGCTTTTGGTGGCTCAGATGAAATACCAGGATCCTTTGGAACCTACTTCCAATACGGAGTATATTTCACAATTGGCAACTTTCTCGTCATTGGAGGAAATGCAGAATCTGAATACTACCATGGAAGCGCAACAGGCCACGAACCTGGTAGGAAAGACGGTGATCATGAAAGTAACCAGCAATACAGGCGCTTCCAACATTGTTCAAGGAAAAGTGGACTATATTGTAAAAGAGAGAGGCAAATTATATGTTTCTATTGATGAGCAATTGTACTCTTTGGATGACTTAGACAGAGTCATTGATGATGATTATCTAGACGCTCTTTCAATTGGAGAAGACTTTAAAAAGGTAATTGATGAGCTTCCGGATCCCAAGAAGCTGACACTGGCAGACAAAGAGGATTTGGAAATCGTAAGGAAAGCATATAACAGCCTGACCACTTATCAGCAGAAATTTATTGAAAAATATTATTCTTCTTCTCTTAAAAAACTGCAGGAATTGCTTGCCAAGATGAAAGAATTAGATAAGACGGAAGGCAGTGATGATGAATCCAAAGAGGAAGAAGACAGCGTAGAAGGGACAGAAGGAACAGATAACAAGGAGGATACCCCGAAAGCATAATTTCAGAGGGAAGCAGGGACGCTTAGAATGGAGAGAGCATATGAATAAAATTTCAAATCAATTCTCTTCGATTGAACAGATCACAGACCAATATCTGAAACATGGCAGCATAGATTCTGCGGCGGCAGCTCCAGAAGTATCATTTCAGGAGATATTAAGGCGTAGGCAGTCGGCATCAGAGGAAAATTATCCATTGAAATTTTCCAAGCATGCATCGATGCGGCTGCAGAGCAGGAATATAGAGCTATCCAATGAGCAAAAAGAACGTTTGGAGACAGGTGCAGAAAAGGCAGAGGCAAAAGGCATGAAAGAATCTCTGGTAATTGTCGATACATATTCTTTTATTGTGAATGTGCCAAACAAGACAGTGGTGACAGCCATGGATCAGAAAGAGTCAGAAGAAAATGTTTATACAAATATTGATGGAGCCGTAATTATGTAGCTGGACCTAAATAATAGGAAGCGAAAGATCTTTGAATGACAGAGAAGATCATACGGCACAAAGAATTAGGAGGTCAATTCATTATGATGAGAGCATTGTATTCTGGTGTGTCAGGATTAAGAACCCACCAGACAAAGATGGATGTAATCGGTAACAATATTGCGAACGTAAATACAGTAGCATTTAAATCATCCAGTACCACATTCAGTGATCTTATGTACCAGAACATGTCAAACGCATCTGGCGCTACAGAAAATAAGGGCGGTGTTAATGCAAAGCAGATTGGTCTTGGCGTTACCACTGGTTCCACGTCTGTAAATATCACTTCACCAGGATCCACCCAGACTACTGGAGACGGTTGGGATTTGAGAATAACAGGAGATAGTTTCTTCATTGTCAACAATGGATCAGAGAATGTCTTTACAAAGGCAGGAGCATTTTATATTGATGGTTCTGGAACATTGGCAACGAAAGCGACCGGATATAATGTCATGGGATGGCAGGTAGATCCTACTACCGGAACAATCCGAAAGGATACGGTTTCTCCGCTGCGTGTCATGCAGGAATCCAATCAGACTTCTCCGCCAGAGGCGACGACGGAAGCAACCTGTGCAGGAATCTTAGATAAGAATAACGTTCAGGTAAACAGTGATGACGGCTACATTATGAGCCTCAACTTCTTCGATGCATTGGGATATAGTTATACTGCCAAATTCGCAGTGAAGACGGCAAATGTGGATACTTTGACCTATACCGTAGAGCTTACAGATGTCTTAGATGCCAATAATCATTCTGTTTTACAGGATTATCTTGCCGTAGAAGGCAATACCATGACAAATGTATTTGGAGAACCTAACAATGTGCAGCGATCTTATAATCTTGCGGGCGGTTTTACATATGTGGGTGGTCAGTTCCGGGATGAAGAGGGAAATGTGCTCAACTATGATCCCGATAACAAGAAGTTTGTGGCTGCCGATGATCCTACGATAGAATATTCTGTCACTTCCATGTTTGGAATTTCTGACAAACAGGCGCAGGATTTTACGCTTGACAAGGTAACGGCCAATGGCAATTCAGCAGTTTACAGTTATACGGAGACGATATATGGCTATGAGCTGGACTTTAAAGAAGATGAACCAGATGCAGGAGTTTTCCAGTATATTGGTCAAGAAGGTTCAGATTCTGTCCTTTTGAAATTGTCAGCTCTAGGCGGAGAATTCCGAAATATCAATGTTGATTTTTCCACGTCAGGATGTTATTCTAATGGCAAGAATTGTACTCTTTCCGTAGACAAGGGAGATGTCAAAGGACTGAATGGGCTTGGCAGGCGCTTAGGAAGGATGTCTGGATTGGAAGTTGCAGAAAACGGAGAAATTCATGCAAGCTACGATAATGGAACTAGAAGGCTGCTGGGGCAGATTGCAGTGGCAAAATTTGCGAATCCGGCAGGTTTGGAGAAGTTGGGAGAGAACTGTTACCAGTCAACCTTGAACTCCGGCGAATTTGACGGCATAGGCCAGGATATTACTGCAGACGGGGGCAAGATGTCTAGCGGCGTTCTTGAAATGTCCAATGTAGATCTTGCAAATGAGTTTACTGAGATGATCACTACTCAGAGAGGATTCCAGGCAAATTCCAGAATTATTACCACTTCTGACAGCTTGTTGGAGGAGTTAGTAAATCTGAAGAGATAACATAGTGTTTAAGCAGTCAAAAGATTAGCAGAATTTTACAATAAAATTAATATATCTTGAGGAACTATATTTCATAGTTCCTCAAGATGTGATATAATATCTTGAGGTGAGGCTCCGTGATAGAGGTCACAAAGTTAAACGATACAAAGCTATTGATTAATGCAGAATTAATTGAAACAGTGGAGGAAACACCAGACACTGTCATTTCTTTTGTAACAGGGAAGAAAATAATTGTAAAAGAAAGTAGACAAGAGGTCAAAAATTTAGTAATATTGTATAAGAGAGAATTCATGACAACAGGTCTTCCCTGGTTGGAAAAGGAATAATTATGGATAGAATACAATTCATGGATGAAAAGGGCAGGTGGAAAAATTGGATTTAGCGTCTTTACTTGGAATTATACTTGGTTTTGGATTGATGATATTAGGTATTGTCAGCGGTGACCAGGGAGTAGCGGCATTAGGGAACTTTTTGGATTTGAACTCCGTGTTTATTACCATTGGAGGTTCTCTGGCAGGTGTTCTTGCTTCCCATACCATATCTGATTTCCTGAATGGGTTAAAGAGCTTTACGCTGGTGTTTAAGACTCCCAAAGCAGATGTAGGCGAAGTAATTAAGCACATTATTGATTTGTCCAACATAGCGAGAAAGGAAGGTCTTCTTGCTTTGGAGGAAGCGGCAAATGGTATTGAAGATGAATTTCTAAAGAAAGGGATTATGCTGGTTGTTGATGGTACGGATCCAGAATTAGTGAGAGGCATTATGGAAGCCGACTTGATGTGTGTAGAATCCCGGCATAAGACTACGATTGGTTTTTGGGATAAATGGGCGGCATTAGGTCCTGCCTGGGGTATGATTGGTACGTTGATTGGTTTGATTAACATGCTGAAGCTGATGGATGATCCTTCCACGGTTGGTCCTAGTATGGCGATTGCGCTGATCACTACATTGTATGGATCGGTTATTGCGAACTGGCTTTGCACGCCTACTTCGGCAAAGCTCAAAGTGAACAATGATACCGAAATTATGATCAAGGAAGTAACGGTGGAAGGTCTTTTGTCTATTCAGGCAGGAGAAAATCCTCGTGTCATAGAAGAAAAACTGAAATCTTTCCTGTCACCGAAAATGCGTGAAAGTATGTTGGAGCAGGGCGGAGGTGAAGAATAGTGGCAAAAAGAAAAGTAGAAGAATCAGGCGGAGGAGAAGCCTCTTGGCTGAATACTTTCGCAGACTTGATGAATCTTTTGCTGTGCTTTTTCGTACTACTGTTTGCAATGTCAACGGTGGATGCTGATAAATGGGATCAGTTAGTCAACTCCATGCAGAACAGTTTCAGTATTTTATCATCTGGCGGCAATACGGTAGGAGAAGGGCTGATGATTGCTTCTGGAATCAGTCAGTTGGAAATGCTGGATGCGTATTTTAAGGAAGATACGAATTCTTCAGATGAAGAGGAACAGGAGCCTATGGATGATATGGAATCCAATCAGCCAGAACCAGAAGAGCCAGAATCACTAAAAGAGGAGTTGGAAGAAGCAGGGCTGAAAGAATCTGAGGAGATGGCTGAAAAGATTGAACAGCAGTTGGCAGAGCAGCAAATTGATCAGCAGGTTGAGTTAGATGTGAATGCACAGTTTGTAAAGCTTACCTTAAACGGGGCATTGTTGTTTGATTCGGCCCAGTCTCAAATTCGCAAGGATGCTCTCCCGTTGGTTGACAAGCTTGCCTTGATCTTAGAGCAATATAGTGGTAATCTGATTGACATCGAAGGGCACACCGATAATGTTCCGATTCATAATGATAGATATGAGAGTAATGATGTATTATCTGCTTACCGCGCCTTTGCGGTAAAAGACTATCTCTTGCAAAAGGCTGCGCTGGATGCGGGAAGAATTTATGCGACGGGCTGTGGAGAATATATTCCAATAGCAGATAACTCTTCACCGGAGGGCCGGGCGAGAAACCGAAGGGTAGAGATAAAAATATATAACTCGTATAATTCTAATTAGAAAGGAAAAATACCATGAAAAAGAATTTAATGAGTGTCTTAATTCTGGCACTGGTACTTGCAAATCTGATTTTAACGGCTATTCTGATGATTTCGATTGTGCCGCAGTCCAAGAAAGCAAATGAATTGATCAATAAGGTTTGTTCTGCAATTGATTTGGAATTGGAAGGCGGAAAAGAGAGCGCTTCCATTAATATTCCTATGGATCAGTTGGAGACGATCAAGATTGCCAGTGGCGAGAACATCACGATTAATCTGAAAAGTAAAAACGGTAAGAAAAGTTATGCAGTTATTTCCGTATCTCTGGCGGTGGATAAGAAGAACAAAGGATATAAAAAAGGCACAGAGTATATTACCAACAATGAGGATCTTATCAAGGATGAGATCATTAAGGTTGTATCTAATCATACAATAGATGACATGAGAAATAAGCAAGGGGATGTGCAGGATGAGATATTAAGCCGCCTCCGTAAGTTGTTTGATTCTGACTTCATTGTAAGTGTAGTATTCCCAAGTTATACTTACGAAGAGAGTGAGTAGATTGCAATAAAAACGTCAGGTGGTGAGAGAAAATGGGAGAGGTCTTATCGCAAAGTGAGATAGACAGTCTGCTGAATGCATTGAATAGTGGGGAACTGGATGCAGAAGAGATTAAGGATAATGGCGAAAAACATGTAAAAGATTATGATTTTGCTCGGCCAGCGAAATTTTCCAAGGAACATCTTAGGACGATGGAAATCATATTTGAGCATTATGGACGGTTATTGTCTACAAATCTTCCTGCATATCTGAGGAAGACGGTTCAGGTAGAGGTGGAGAATTCAGAAGCTGTTACCTATTCAGAGTTCTCAAATTCGTTGTCTAATCCGGTGCTTCTTGGCGTAGTCAATTTTGATCCAATGCCAGGCAGCATCATTATAGAAATGGCAACAAATCTCGGTTATGCCATGGTGGACCGTATGCTTGGAGGAATGGGGGCGCCATTGGAGCGTAGCCGTGAGTTTTCAGAGATAGAGATTCTGATTATAGAACGTATCATGAATGCGTGTATTAATCTGTTGAGTGAACCATGGAAAAATGTTGCAGAGATTCATCCAAGGCTGGAAAGAATTGAGACCAATTCTCAATTTGCGCAGTTTATATCCCCCAGTGAGATGATTGCAATTATTACGATCAATATTAAAGTCGGGGATGTTGAGGGGCGTATGAATGTGTGTCTGCCATATATGACGTTGGAAGATGTCATGGACAGACTGAATACGAAATATTGGTTTTCCAGTATGCAGGCTCGTGGAGATCAGGAATATACAGAGATTTTGGAATCCTTGCTTTCCAAGGTTCAGATGCCTATCAAAGCGGTTCTGGGTCAGAGTACGATTTCTGTCAATGACTTTATAAATCTTCAGGTGGGAGATATTATCCGCCTGGATACAAAAGCAGAAGAAGAATTGAATGTATATGTGGGAAATATTAGAAAATTTACTGCTTTGCCTGGAGCATCTGGGGATCACTATGCAGTAAGAGTCACAACAGTAATCAGAGAGGAGCAGTGAAATTATGGATGGAGTTCTGTCACAGGAAGAAATTAGCGCGCTGTTGAACAGTGATACCGAAGCAGATACAACTGTTGAGGGTGTGCTGACGTCGGATGAGATTGATGCCATAGGAGAAATATCCAATATCAGTATGGGAACAGCAGCTACGACATTGTTTTCGCTGGTGAACAGAAAAGTAGAGATTTCTACGCCGGTAGTGACTTTTGCTACCTGGGATGATATTGTGGAAGAATATGAAAGACCCTGCGTATTTATCCGAATTGCCTATACAGTGGGGTTGGATGGAAGCAACCTCTTGGTATTGCGGGAACAGGATGTTAAAATTATTACTGATTTGATGATGGGCGGAGATGGTACGAACACAGAAGTTGAGCTTGGCGAACTTCATTTAAGCGCAATCTGTGAAGCCATGAATCAGATGATGGGAAGCGCTGCAACCTCATTATCTTCTATGTTAAATAAGATGATCGATATCAGTCCGCCATCAGCAGAACTTGTGGATTTAAAAGATACCATTGACGGTACGGAGATTGATGAATTTCTGGGAGGTCAGTTTGTAAAGATTTCTTTCCTTATGGAAATCGGAGATTTGGTAAAAAGCAATATTATGCAGTTATATCCAATTTCATTTGCGAAAGAAATGTGTACTGGAGTATCTGAGAATATGAGGGCAGACAACTCTTCCATGGCATCTACGCCGCAGCCAGAACCACAGCCAGCGCCCATGCCGGCGCCGACCCCGCAGCCGATGCCACAACAGCCAATGCCGCAGATGCAGCCAATGATGGGGCAGCCGATGATGGGCATGCCTATGCCTGATATGTCGCAGATGTATGCGCAGCAGCCAGTAAATGTGCAGCCAGCACAATTTCAGGCGTTTGCAGGGGATTTTAATCCAATTACCCAACAAGAAAATATTGGCTTGATTATGGATGTTCCATTAGATGTTACTGTGGAACTGGGAAGAACTAGTAAATCAATTCAGGATATTCTGGAGTTTGCGCCGGGTACGATCATCGAATTGAATAAAATCGCAGGTGAGCCTATTGATGTGTTAGTAAACGGTAAATACGTTGCCAAAGGTGAAGTAGTTGTTTTGGAAGAAAGCTTCGGCGTGCGTATTACTGAAATTATAAATAACTAAAATAAAAGTGATATCAAGGAGAGAAGATATGGCAAAGAATATTTTAATTTGTGACGACGCAGCATTTATGAGAATGATGATTAAGGACATTCTTACTAAGAATGGTTACGAGGTTGCGGGGGAAGCTGAAAACGGCTTAAAAGCAGTGGAAAAGTATAATGAGACAAAGCCAGATTTGGTTTTGATGGATATTACCATGCCAGAAATGGATGGAATTCAGGCGCTGAAGCAGATTAAATCTACGGATCCTTCTGCGAATGTAATTATGTGTTCCGCAATGGGACAGCAGGCAATGGTTATTGAAGCCATTCAATCTGGTGCAAAGGATTTTATTGTTAAGCCTTTCCAGGCAGAGCGTGTACTAGAAGCTGTGAAAAAAGTAGTTGGTTAGTATGATTTTAACAAATATTTTCTCGGGATGGGGAAGCTTTTTTCAGCTGATAGGCGTGCTTTTGGTATTTCTGTTTGTCTTAGTAATTACATATGCAACTACCAGGTGGATTGCCGGGTATCAGCAGGGAGTTATGAAAAATAGAAATATTCAGGTAATAGAGACCTTTCGGGTGAATAACAATAAGTATATCCAGGTTCTTCAGGTTGGAAAGAAATATATGGTTATTTCTGTATGTAAGGATACCATGAATATTCTGATAGAACTTTCCGAGGATGACTTGATCTGGAAACCTTCAGAAGGAGAGTTCCAGGGAAGTAAAGTGAATCAAAATTTTCAGGAGATTTTAAGCAGGCTGAAAGAAAAAATTCCTAGGAAGTAGGCAGGACATTATGAGAAAACTGAAGAAAATATATTGCGGCACTTCCTTTGCTTTTGGTACATTTACGCTATTGCTGGTTTTGTTTTTGTATTTTGGGCAGAGTGCATATGCAACCAATCCCAATGATCGGCTTACGAATAGCAGAACATCGAACACCACATCCTCGCAAAATACGGAAAGAAGGGATAATACTGGTCTTTCCGTCATGTGGAATAATGAGGAAGGTAATTTTTCCGGAAATGTCAGACTTCTATTGGGATTAACGGTGATATCTTTGGCACCGTCTATTCTGATTATGCTTACATCTTTTACGCGGATAATCGTGGTGCTTCATTTTATAAGGACTGCGGTTGGAACACAGACAGTTCCACCGAACCAGGTGTTAGTGGGGCTTGCATTATTTTTAACACTGTTCATTATGAATCCAGTTTTTACAGAGTTAAATGAGACAGTGATGCAGCCCTTTGATGCAGGAACGATTAATCAGGAAGAGGCATTAGAACTTGCTGAACAACCAATTCGCAGGTTTATGTATAAAGAAATGCAGAGAAAAGATTTAAAACTTTTCTGTGACATTGCAAAAATTGATATGACTGGTATGGATTTGCGTGAGCCAGAAACCTTGGATCCGATTCCTATGAGCGTGATCATCCCAAGCTTTATTATCAGCGAATTGAGGACGGCATTTATTATCGGCTTTTTAATTTATATTCCATTTATTGTGATTGATATGGTTGTGGCGTCGGTGCTGATGTCGATGGGTATGATGATGCTTCCTCCTACCACGATCTCCATGCCCTTTAAAATCTTGTTATTTGTGCTTGCAGATGGCTGGGACTTAATAATTGGAAATCTTGTAAAGACATTTTATTAACGGAGAAATGAGGTGAATATATATGATAACAGAAGGACAGGTAATGGATATTGCGAGAGATACTTTATTTCTGATTATTAAAGTTTCGGCGCCTCTGTTGTTGATTTCTTTGGTTATAGGTCTTTTTATCAGTATTTTTCAAACAGTTACTTCTATTCAGGAGCAGACATTAACGTTTGTACCTAAGATTATTGCCGTGTTTTTGGGCATGATGTTGATAGGAGGGTGGATGCTGGAGGAGTTATCCAACTTTATGGTAGAGCTGTGGAGCAATTTTGGTCTGTATCTGCGTTAGGTTGAGGCAGTATGGTTAACTATGGATTTTCATTATATACATTTGAATATTTTTTGATGATATTGGTAAGGATTGCAACGTTTGTATATATTGCTCCGTTTTTTGGAATGACGAATACTCCGAACCGGGTGAAGATTGGATTTTCGGCATGTGTGGCTATTATTCTGTATCAGGTAATTCAGCCGAAGGAGGCTTTGGTATATTCCGGAGTGATTGGGTTTGCTATCATCGTTCTCAAGGAAGGAATTACAGGGTTGCTTATTGGTTTTGCAGCAAATATATGTAATTCCATTATTGTGTTTTCAGGGAAAGTAATTGATATGGAAATCGGCCTTGCCATGGCTAATATTTATGATCCTACCACCAAGTCTCAATCAGGGCTTACGGGCACCATGTATAATTATTTTATAATGATGCTTCTGATGGTGACCGATATGCATCATTATATACTGCGGGCGCTGGTTGATACGTTTCAGATTATTCCTATTAATGGGGCAGTATTTGACTGGACGCATTTAATGGGGACCATGACAACCTATATAACGGATCTGATGGTTATCGGATTTCGGATAGTGCTTCCTGTGTTTGCATGCAGTATGATTTTAAGCTGTATTTTGGGAATTATGGCTAAAGTTGCCCCGCAAATGAATATGTTTGCAGTGGGAATGCAGGTGAAAGTCTTGGTAGGATTAGGAATTATGTTTCTTACGATTGTCCTGCTTCCAGACATCGCTAGTTTTATATTTACAGAAATGAAGCGAATGATTGTTTCTGTAATTGAAGGAATGTATTAATGTGAAAAAAGAACCTTATTTTTTAATTCAGTATGAATTACAGTGGTTTGCAAAAGATGGCGAGGGCGGGGAGAAGACAGAGCCTGCCACGGCTAAGAAGCTGAGTGACGCCAGAGATGAAGGACAGGTAGCCAAAAGCCAGGAACTAAATCATGCTTTAGGCTTGATTGCATTGTTTCTTGTAATGAAATTGTTTATTTCCTTTATGGGTGAGAATCTTTTAGGTAACTTTTCATTGATATACAATAAGATACCAGACATTATTAATCAGAGCATTGGCGGATTATCCGTATTTACGATCAGGACGGTTATTAATAATGTAATGGCAAACATATTGTTGGTTTTATCGCCAGTTTTCCTGATAGGATTTTCCGTATCGGTTTTGAGTAACATTTTACAGATAAAATGGAAAGTAACGACAAAGCCTATGAAGCCTAAATTCAGCAAGCTTAATCCGCTTAGCGGATTCAAAAGAATTTTTTCCAAAGATTCCCTGTTTGAGCTGCTGAAATCCATTATTAAAATAATATTGATCATTTATGTAGCCTATACTTCCATAAAAGATCATCAAAATGAAATCTTTTTGCTTTATGATATCCCTTTATTGCAGGTAATTTTGCTAGTAGGAACAATTGTAATTGACACAGGGTTAAAGATTGCTTTTGTATATTTGATTGTAGGGATTGCAGATTTAATTTATCAGAAACATAAGTTTAAAGAAGATATGAAGATGACCAAGCAGGAAGTGAAGGATGAATATAAAAATACCGAGGGTAACCCTGAGATTAAGGGGCGGCAGCGTTCTAAGATGAGGGAGGCTTCCCAGCGGCGTATGATGCAAAGCCTGCCCAGTGCAGATGTGGTAATTACCAATCCAACTCACTATGCGGTAGCGATCAAATATGATGCTGATAAATATTCAGCTCCTGTGGTAGTCGCAAAGGGAGAAGATTTTCTGGCACAGAAAATCCGCGAGGCTGCAAAGGAGCATCATATCGAGATTGTAGAAAATAAGCCTCTGGCGCGGATGCTTTATGCTAACGTAGATGTTGGTCAGGAAGTTCCGCCGGAATTGTATCAGGCAGTGGCAGAAGTATTAGCGTTTGTTTATAGCCTGAGGGAAAATAGATAAATTGATTGAAAAATAGAGAAGAGACGAAAGGAGAGAATGCAGCATGAAGAAGGCGGATGCGGGGATAGCGTTATATTTATTGGCGGCTATCATATTCTTTATTGTTCCAATTCCATCTATTCTGTTAGATATAATGCTGGCAGTAAACATTTCTATTGCATTGGTCATATTGATGAATGCGTTGTTTGTTAAAGAAGTGCTTGACATGTCTTTTTTCCCTACGTTGCTTTTGTTTACCACGATATTCCGTATTTCCTTAAATGTTTCTTCTACGCGTTTAATTCTAAATACTGGGGATCCAGGCAATGTGGTACGGACTTTTGGCCAGTTTGTGGGTGGAAATGATCTGATTATTGGAGCCATCATTTTTATTATCATGATCTTGATTCAGTTAATCGTAATCAATAAAGGTTCTGAACGTGTATCTGAGGTGACAGCCAGATTTACACTGGATGCTATGCCTGGAAAACAGATGGCAATTGATGCGGATTTGAACACAGGCATTATCAGTGAAAAGCAGGCAAGGGAGCGCCGGGATAAAATACAGCAGGAATCCAGCTTTTTTGGAGCCATGGATGGTGCCACGAAGTATGTGAAGGGAGATGCCACAGTTGGTATCGTGGTTACGTTTGTTAACCTGATAGGCGGAATTGCCATGGGAATGCTTCGGCAGGAATTGCCGATTATGGACGCCTTAAATCAATACGGGATACTTACCATAGGTGATGGACTGGTCAGTCAGATTCCTTCTCTCTTGATTTCTCTTGCGACAGGTATTCTTGTAACGAAAGCATCAAAAGAAGCAGATTTCGGGGAAATTTTAATCAAGCAGTTGTTTGGGATTCCAAAAGTATTGTATATCGTGGGCGTGGTCATGGTCTTTTTGGGATTAACAACGCCTTTGGAATGGAAATTATTCGTTCCGCTTGGGATCAGTTTCTTCATTGCTGGCAGAAGTGTGGAGAACAGCCTTGGCGTGGAAGCAATTGAGGAAGAGGTTGATACTGCTGAAGAACAAGCAGAGGAAATCCGAAGGCCAGAGAATGTGGTATCTTTGCTTCAGGTCGATCCTATTGAGCTGGAGTTTGGATATGGAATTATTCCGCTTGCCGACGTGAATCAGGGCGGAGACCTTTTGGACCGCGTTGTCATGATCCGCAGGCAGATTGCATTGGAGCTTGGTACGGTCGTGCCAATTATACGTTTGAGAGATAATATTCAGTTGAATCCGAATCAGTATATTATTAAAATCAAAGGGATTCAAATTACGGAGGGCGAGATCTTATTTGACCATTATATGGCAATGAATCCTGGATTTGTGGAAGAAGAGATTTCTGGAATACCTACGTTTGAGCCCTCGTTCCATCTGCCTGCGCTCTGGATTACGGAAAATCAGCGTGAGCGGGCGGAAAGCCTTGGCTATACGGTCGTAGATCCGCCGTCTATCATTGCTACCCACTTGACAGAGGTGATCCGCTCTCATATTGATGAATTGTTGTCCAGACAGGACGTGCAGGGCCTTGTGGACAATATCAGAGAAAACCATCCAACCTTGGTGGACGAACTTATTCCAAAGCTTCTTGGTGTGGGTGAAATACAAAAAGTATTGCAGAATCTGCTTCGGGAAGGAATTTCTATTCGAGATTTGCTTACAATTTTTGAGACGCTTGCAGATCATGCGGCAACCACCCGTGATACTGATGTATTGACTGAGTATGCAAGACAGAGTTTAAAACGGGCGATTTCTGGCAAGTATTTCCCGACGAATGAGGTGACAAGCGTTATCACCTTGGATCCAAAAATGGAACAGGAGATTATGGCTTCTGTTAAACAGACAGAGCAGGGCGCATATCTGACGCTTGATCCTGAGAAGACCAAAGAACTTATGGCAGCGTTAGAGGTTGAGATTAAAAAGCTAGAAGATTTAGGAAAAAATGCAATTATCATAACGTCCCCCATTGTGCGGATGTATTTTAAAAAATTGACGGAAGAGTACTTCAGGGACTTGATTGTGGTCTCATATAATGAAGTAGAATCCAATATCGAATTACAATCAGTAGGGATGGTGAGTCTTTCATGACGATTAAAAAATTTCAGGGAAGAACTGAAGAAGAAGCAATTGCAAAAGCCAAGGAAGAGTTTGGGGCAGGCACAGTGATTATGAATGTAAAAGAAGTTAGGCCAAAAGGCTTTTTTCGTTCTTTTAAGACATCTATGGTCGAGGTAACGGCTGCGATAGAGGAAACAGAGATAAAGAGTTCCGCAAGGCAATTGGAACCAGTGTCAGTGCCAGAAGCTGCTCCAGAACCATCAAATATCAACATGGCGGCAGATGAGCCCATTTCTATTCCAAGACCAAATCCTATGAAAGAGGTTTTTGCATCTGTGGAAAGTACATGGTCCTCTTCTATGCCACAAGGACTCCATGAAGAGGTGAAAAAGGATAATTCTGTGGAAAATAACTTAGAGGAAAAGCTGGAGAGCCTGCAGTCACTTTTGGAAAAGAAGCTGGTACAGCCTGCAGATTCGACCAAGGAAACACTTCCCGAGGAATCGCCGATGGATGAAAATCTTAAATTTATAAAAATGATTTACGGGATTCTTTTGGAAAATGACGTAGATGAAAAATATGTCAATCAGATTATGGACGAGGTGGAGAAAGTCATGAAGAGCGGGATCAGCGTAGATCATATCCTCTCCAGCATCTATCAGAAAATGATCTTAAAATTTGGACAGCCTCAGCCAATTGAGATTACAGAACAAAAACCAAAGGTAGTTTTTTTTATCGGACCTACCGGAGTGGGGAAGACGACCACGATCGCTAAGATAGCCTCACGGTTTAAAGTTGAAAAGGGAAAGAAAGTAACTTTATATACAGCGGATACTTATCGTATTGCGGCCGCAGACCAGCTTCGCACCTATGCGAATATTTTAGATACGCCACTGAATATTGTATATTCATCAGAGGAATTGAATGAGGAACTTGCACAGGCGACGGAATATGACTTGGTCCTAATTGATACGGCTGGCTTTTCGCATAAGAATGAAGGGCAGCTCCACGAGACAAAGGAATTGATTGACCGGGTTCCAGGCGGGTATGACAAAGAAGTTTATTTGGTCCTGAGCGCTACCACGAAATATCGGGATCTTTTGGATATCGCAGATATCTATATGAAAAATTTTCAATTTAAAATGATTTTTACAAAATTAGATGAAACAAGTTGTTTTGGCAATATACTAAATATGAAGCTGTACACCGGTGCAGATTTGTCATATACTACTTATGGGCAAAATGTGCCGGAGGATATTGAGATTTTCAATACCCAGAATATTGTAAAGCTTCTGCTTGGAGGAAAATAATTTATGGACCAGGCAGAAAAATTGAGAAGCATCGTAAAAAAGAATCAAAAGAATACGCCCAAAGCGCAGATTTTTACTGTTACTAGTGGAAAAGGCGGGGTAGGAAAGTCAAATGTCGTGGTAAATCTTGCTGTGCAGATGCAAAGACGTGGTAAGAAAGTCATTATTTTTGATGCAGATTTTGGTCTTGCAAATGTGGAAATCATGTTTGGGGCGATTCCTAAATATAATCTCAGTGATGTGATTTACAGAGGAAAGACTGTACAAGAGATTATTACGCCAGGTCCGTTGGGGATCGGATTCATCTCAGGTGGCTCTGGGATTATTGGGATAAATAATCTCTCCAAGGACCAGCTAAAATTTCTAGTTGGAAATCTGTCTAAACTTGATGAATTGGCAGATGTGATCATTATTGATACCAGCGCTGGGATTTCAGATAACGTGCTGGAATTTGTAATGGCAAGCCCAGAGATTTTATTGCTGGCTACGTCCGAGCCTAGTTCTCTGACAGATGCATACTCTCTCTTGAAAGCATTGCATCGTAATGAGGAATTTCGGCAGGCAGAGACAAAAATCAAAGTGATTTCCAACCGCGTGGCTTCAGAAGAAGAAAGCATGGGAATATTTGAAAAGTTAAATGCAGTCGTGGGTCAGTTCTTAAATGGAAATTTGGAGTACTTGGGAATGATTCCACAGGATATTGCCATGGAAAAAGCGGTACGTCAGCAGCAGCCAGTAAGTATTTTGTATCCTGAAGCAAAATCATCAAAAGCATTTGAAATCTTGACAGATTGCCTGATTGATGGAGCGGTAGTGCCAATACAGGAGAAAAAAGGGATTTTACAATTACTATCCCGCTTTATTTTTAAAAGAATTTAAAGACAGAGGTGTGGAATGGGTTCTGACATTATAAAAGTTGGAGATAAGGTTGATATTCGGATTTTACAGCAGGTAGAGCAAGGAAGAAAGAGCGGGCTGCGTCCGACTACTTATCGCAGCAAAGTGCAGGATATTAAGAAAAACGGGGAAATGGAAATAGGAGTGCCCACAGAAAGAGGGGATAACGTCATAGTTCCCTCTGGCGTTCGCCTGGAATTCTTGTTTTATACCCGAACAGGCATGTATCGTTGTATTGGGCATATTAAGGATCGCTACATCAAAGAACGGATGTATTTGCTTTTGTTTGAAAGGAAGACTCCCCTGGAGAAATTTCAACGGCGGCAGTACTATCGCTTTGAGTGTCTCTTGGATATTTATTACTATCCTGTTACAAAAGGGGAAGCGCAGGAAATACCATTAGAGGAACTGAAAGAACTTCGGAAGATTGGGTGTGAGCAAGAAGTTCCAAGGAACGCAGTCGCAGTGGACATCAGTGGCGGAGGACTGCGGTTTATATCAGATGAACCAGGAGAGCGAGGGGACTATGTCTTAATGCTGATTGACCTAAAAGGGCAGGAGACCACGCATCACCTGGAAATTTTGGGAGAAATTTTATTTTGCAAGTGCCTTGAAAATGATCCACAGATAAAGAAAGACGCCAAAAATAAATATGAATATCGGACGCAGTTTATGATAAAGCCCAAAGAGCGGGAAAAGATAATTAAGTACATTTTTGAGCAGGAACGTAAGAACAGACAAAAGGGATGATTGTATGAAAAAAAATATTTTAGTTGTTGATGATTCTGCACTCATGAGAAGAGTTATTTGTGATATAATTACTTCAGATGGTACATTTCAGGTAACAGATGTTTGCAGGGATGGTCTAGAGGCATACGAAAAGTTAAAATCCACAACGTATGATGCAGTAGTTTTGGATGTAAACATGCCTCGTATGACTGGACTGGAATTACTGGAGAAATTACAGCAAGACGGCATTAAAGCGACGGTCCTCATGGTAAGTACCCTGACTACCCGGGATGCTGATGTAACAATTCGAGCTATGGAGCTTGGGGCTATTGACTTTGTAACGAAACCTAATAACATTATTGAGGCAAAGGGAGATGATTTCCGCAGAGGCATCCTTAATATTTTGCAGGCGGTTACAAAGTCTGAAAACAGTAAAAATGCTTTGAATGCTCCTGGGAAAGTCACGCCAGCTTTGGAAAAATCATCGCTAAAACGTCCAAAGACGCTCCAGCGCGCTGGAAATAATAAATTGATAGCGCTTGCGTGTTCCACTGGAGGTCCCAAAGCGCTTCAGAGCGTTATCCCATATTTACCAGCAGATATGAATGCGCCGATGGTATTGGTGCAGCATATGCCGAAAGGATTTACAAAGTCTATGGCGGAACGCTTGAACGAGACTAGCAAAGTCGAGGTCCGTGAGGCAGAGGAAGGCGACGTATTGAAGAAAGGATGCGTGTATATTGCGCCGGGCGGGCAGCATATGGAGGTACAAAAGAAAGCAGACGGAACGCATGTGATCCGTTTGAATGATGCGCCAGCTATTGGTGGTCTTCGCCCTTGTGCGAATATAACCTATAAGTCTCTTAAGACGAGCGGTTATGACGAGATTGTCTGTGTCGTGCTTACCGGAATGGGTGCAGATGGCACAGAGGGAATCGTTGCCCTGAAAAAGCGGAAGCCCGTACATGTGATTTCACAGGATGCGAAAAGCTGTGTGGTATACGGGATGCCTAAAGCAGTCGTAGATGCAGGTGTTGTAAATGAAGTAGTTCCATTAACTGATGTTGCGCACACAATAATAAAGAACGTGGGGGTACAGTGATATGGATGTAAGCCAATACCTTGAGATTTTTATTGATGAAACGAATGGACATTTGCAGAACTTGTCAGACTGCATTATGACCTTGGAAAAAGAGCCGGAGAACATGGACACGATCAATGAGATTTTCCGTGCGGCTCATTCTTTAAAAGGAATGGCGGGAACTATGGGATTTAAGCGGATGCAGCGCTTAACCCACGATATGGAGAATGTGTTTCAAGAAGTCCGCAGTGGCAATATGAACGTTACCAGCGGTCTGGTGGACGTCCTGTTTCAGTGCCTGGACGCTATTGACGCATATTTAGAGAATGTGAAGGAAAGTTCTGACGAAGGAACCGATGATAATGAAGCTATCGTTCAAGAACTGAATGATATTTTAGCTGCAGGAATCGGAGTAGAAAAGAAAGAGCCAGAAAAGAAAGAAGTTCCCACAGAACAGCCAGGGGATGAAAAATATCCGAAAAAATATCTGGATATGGAATTTTCTGAGAAAGAAAAAGAGGAATTGCGGGAAGCAGAGAGCAAAGGAATGAGCATTTATGGAGTGACCGTGTTTATTCAAAAGGAATGCTTGCTAAAAGCCGCGCGTGCCTTTTTAGTCTTTAAAGCAGTAGAGGATTATGGGAATATTATTGCATATAATCCAAGTTCCCAGGATATTGAGGATGAGAAATTTGGAAATGATTTTAGCTTCTACCTGGTAAGTGAAGAGGATTTGGCGAGAATTCTGGAAGTTTCCAAAGCAGTTTCTGAAATTGGCGAGGTAGTTGGCGAAAAAATAAAATATAGTGAATTGACTGCCGCAGCTGAGAAGAAAGAGGCGGCAGAGGCAGCAAAAGCAGCGGAAGTAGCGAAACAAGAGGAAGAGGAAAAACAAGTGCCTGCCGCAAAGCAGGTGCCTGCCACGAAGAAAGCAACGACAGGAAAGCCTGTAACAAACCGCACAGTGCGGGTAGATATTGAAAAACTGGATGCATTAATGAATCAGGTCAGCGAGCTGATTATAGCCAAAAACTCGCTTGTTGCCATTGGTTCTAGTTCAGATGGCGGAGCTTGCGGCGCAAACTCTCAGGCATTTCATGAGCAGATTGAATATCTGGAGAGAATTACGACAGGACTTCATGAATCTGTAATGAAAGTCCGCATGGTTCCAATCGAGAGCGTTGTCCAAAAATTCCCAAGAATGATCCGTGACTTATCTAAGAAATTAGATAAAAAAATGGAATTGTATATGACAGGTGAAGATACGGAGCTGGATCGTACGGTAGTGGATCAGATTGGCGATCCCTTGCAGCATTTGCTTCGTAATTCAGCAGACCATGGACTTGAAAGCACAGAAGTTCGTCGCAAGAGGGGCAAGCCTGAGTCTGGTTCTATCCATTTAAATGCTTTCCAGGAAGGAAATAATGTCATCATCGAGGTCAGCGACGATGGAAATGGCATTGACACAGAGAATGTTAAGAATAAGGCGATTGAACGTGGGTTGCTGACTCCCGAGCAAGCGGAGGCATTGAGCCAAAAAGAAATTATCGATTTCTTGTTTATGCCCAGTTTTTCCATGGCAAAGAAGATTTCTGACATTTCTGGGAGAGGCGTAGGCCTTGACGTGGTAAAATCTAATATCGAAGCTTTAGGCGGAGATGTCGAGGTCAAGAGCGTGCTCGGAGAAGGTTCGAAATTTACCGTGCGCCTGCCATTGACTTTGGCGATTATTCAGGCATTAATGGTAGAAGTTAGAGGAGAGAAGTATGCGATCTCGCTTGGAGCCATTGAAACGATTGAGGAAATACTGCCCGAAGAAATCAAATTTGTCCAGGCAAAAGAAGTCATTCATATCCGGGGAATCGTGATTCCGTTGATCCGTTTGGATCAGCTTCTTGATTGCGAGCCGGAAGAAAAAGAGCGTGAGAGCCTAACGGTCATCATTGTGCGCAAAGGCGATAAGGTTGCGGGATTGATTGTTGATGAGTTGAACGGACAACAGGAAATCGTAATTAAGTCCCTTGGCAAATACATCAATAACAGCAGCAAGATTATTAGCGGCGCTACTGTTTTAGGAGATGGCGAGGTTGCTTTAATCCTGGATGTGAATACATTATTTTAGGGGGTGTTGAGATGGCAAATAATATCGCTTTGGCGGAAAATAGCAAGAAGCAGTTTATTGTAGTGAAGATCGGTAGTGAACAATACGGAATTGATATCAGTTATGTGGATAATATTGTTCGTATGCAGAAGATTACCAGAGTTCCCAAGGCGCAGTCTTATTTTAAGGGAATCATCAACCTCCGCGGGGAGATTGTTCCGGTTATGAGCATAAGGACAAAGATGAATTTGGAGCCGGATGAATTTACAGACGTCACCAGAATCATCATTTTGAAACTCGAAGAACATGGAGTACTGGGGATTGTAGTAGATGAGGTTAAGGAAGTTGTAACTTTGGCTCCGGATGAAATTGACAAGGTTGCTTATGATGCTAAGAATGTTAAGAGCAATTTTATTAATGGAGTAGGAAAGCATGGAGAAGAATTAATTTCTCTGTTTGATACCAACAGCATCATTGATGAGCCGGAAATGGTATAGGCAGATTTAGAAGAAGGCTGTTGTAGAAGCGTGAAGCTTTGTGCAACAGCCTGTTCACAATCACTATGGTAATAAAACCTCAGTAAGAGGAAGGAATGGAGCACTTATGGCGAAATTTAGTTTAGAACAGGTAAATGATCAATATTTTGATGTACTGAAAGAGATTGGAAATATTGGAGCAGGAAATGCCACTACGGCAATTTCAAATATGTTAAGCATTAAGGTGAATATGGATGTACCGAAGGTAGAGTTTTTGACGTTTCAGGAGCTTCCTACGGCTATTGGCGCTGAAGAGGAGACTGTGGTTGGGATTTACCTGGAAGTGGAGAGCGACATCAGTGGAAGTATGATGTTTTTGTTAAAGATGGATTCCGCACGCTATCTTGTGAACCGCCTGATGGGCAGGACTGACGGGTATGCAGAAGAGTTTAATGAAATGGATATGTCGGCTATTAAGGAGATTGGCAATATTATTTCAGGTTCTTATTTATCGGCATTATCAACAATGACGAATATGGTGATTACTTCCTCCATACCGTATCTTGCCATTGACATGGCGGCTGCAATCTTAAGCGTGCCTGCCATTCAGTTTGGACAATACGGGGATAATGCACTTTTGATTCAGACGGAATTTGGCGATGAAGTGAAGATACAAGGATTTTTTATCTTGATGCCTGATGTTGAATCCTATGATAAGATTTTAACATCATTGGGGATTACACTATAAGAGGAGCATGGTTATGGCTACAGTTAAGGTTGGAATGGCAGATTTGAATATTTGCAGAGCACCAGATATGATTACTACATTAGGGTTGGGGTCTTGCATTGGAATCGCAGTATATGATTCAGTTACGAAAATAGGTGGATTAGCGCACATTATGCTTCCAGACAGTACCCAGATGAGGAATAATTTAAATATTGCAAAATTTGCAGATACAGGAATAGAGGAATTGGTCAGGAGAATGGTTGCGGCGGGCGCCAATAAAAGGCGCCTTGTTGCTAAAATAGCAGGCGGTGCGAGAATGTTTGAGGTAAAAGGCATGTCTGGAATTGGAAACGTGGGCGAGCGTAATGCGATTGCTTCAAGAAAAAAGTTAAAGCAGCTTGGAATTCCGCTGGTTGCAGAGGATACGGGGCTTAATTTTGGGCGGACAGTGGAGTTGTATCCAGAAACGGGAGAATTTTACATTAAGGCAGTGGGAAAGACCGTGAAAATAATTTAAAAGGTGATGGGATATGAAAACAAAACAGGTACCGATAATGATCACACTGTTTGCAGGATTAATCACCTGTTTGCTGGGATTTGTAACACAAATGGACACAAGTCGGTTTATAATAACGTTGGTGATTGTTTTAATATCCTTTTATATTCTGGGATGCATTGCAAAATTAGTGTTGGATAAAAATTTCAGGGAAGAGACAGAAGAAGCCACGGATGAGGCGGCGGATGAGACAGAGCCCGAAGACGAAGAAGGGGCTTCTGAGGAGTCCGCAGAAGAAGAATAGATAACACGGAAGGCCTTAATGGCGTTTCCGTAGTTTTGGGGGCTTTGGATGAACGCAGCAGAAAGAGAACAATTGTGGGCTGAATTTTTAAAGAGACCTACACTGGAATTAAGAGAACAGATTATAGTGGAATATGCGCCGTTAGTAAAAATTGTGGCAGGACGTCTCAGCATGTATCTAGGATATAATGTCGAATATGATGACCTGGTAGGGTATGGTATTTTTGGGCTTATTGATGCCATAGATAAGTTTGACATCAATAAGGATGTAAAATTTGAAACTTATGCAAGCTTGAGAATTCGGGGCTCCATTCTGGATCAAATCCGTAAAATGGACTGGATTCCCAGGACCGTAAGGCAAAAACAAAAGAAAATTGAGAGCGCAATCAAAAAGATTGAAGCTAGCACAGGTAGGACAGCGTCGGATGAAGAGATTGCCGAAGAGCTTAAGGTGAGCAGTGATGAACTTTTAAATTGGCAGTCACAGCTAAAAATTACCAACATGGTTTCCCTGAATGAATATGTGGATCAGGGAATGGAGCCGGTGATGGATGCCAAGGGCAATTCCCATTTCATTCAGCCTGAAGATGCTGTGGCAGAAGACGAGCTGAAGAAAATGCTGGGGGAAGCCCTGGAAATCCTTACGGAAAAAGAACGCAAGGTCATTACATTATATTATTATGAAGATTTAACCTTAAAGGAAATCAGTAATGTCCTGGAGGTTTCAGAATCCAGAATTTCCCAGCTACACACAAAGGCATTAACGAAAATGAAAAAGACGTTGGGACCATACATGAATATATTGGTGGATTGAGAGGAGGGAGTAAAAGTTCATGGAAGTTAAAAATGGCTATTTTAAATTAGATATCAGAGAGATGGGGGCGTTTCTTCAAATATATCCCCCAGAAAATGGCGGAAAACAGCTCGAAGTCAAAGAAGTTTTGGAATATCTGGAACGAAAAGGATATTCAGGATTTCAGCTAAAAGAACTGAATGACGCCATATTGTCTTCGACGGGGACAAACGTTAAAGAAATCTATATCGGGGACGGCAGTGGCTTCGACGAAGATGAGGAAATGGAAGTGACAGTTTCAGGGGACAAAATGTTGGTTTTCTGCCGTTTTTATGCTCCTTCCAATAAGGGGTCATTGATGACCGAACAGGATATTGTTGGAGTTTTGAGCTCCCAGAAAGTGACATCTGGAATTCAGCAAGAAGCCATTCAAAACTTCTTGAAGAACCGTCAATATTGTACTGACTTTATTTTTGCGAAAGGCACTCCTCCCATAAATGGAAAAGATGCTAAAATTGAGTATCTTTTTAATACGAACCACAATCTCAGGCCTAAAAAAAATGAAGATGGCACGGTCGATTATCGGGAGCTCAATACGATTAGCCATGTGGAAAAGGGACAGACGCTTGCAAAATTGCATCCGCCAGTTCCGGGAACGCCTGGGAAAGATGTATATGGCAACCCTATTAATGGACGGCAGGAAAAGAATTTAAAACTGGAGTATGGGAACAACATAACGCTCTCAGAAGATAAAATGGAGATTTATTCTAATGTTACTGGGCATGCCAGCTTAGTGAACAGCAAAGTATTTGTGGCGGATGTTTTTGAAGTGCCTGCAGATGTAGACAATGCTACAGGGAACATTGTTTATGACGGAAATGTAGCAATTAAAGGAAACGTTAAGAGCGGATTTTCTGTCAGAGCAAAAGGCGACATCGTGATTGACGGCGTGGTCGAAGCAGCATTTCTGTCTGCCGGAGGCCAGATTATCGTAAAACGGGGCATTAATGGAATGGGCAAGGGCAAGGTGGAAGCTAAGGAAAGCCTGATATCTAAGTTTATTGAGAACGCCACAGTTAAGTCTGGCGGCTTCATTGAGACAGGGTGCATTCTACACAGCCAGGTATCAGCCGGAGCAGACATCCGTGTCAGCGGAAAAAAGGGGTTTGTCAGCGGCGGTTTGATTCGTGCTGGAAATGTGATAGAGGCTCAGACCATAGGCTCTGAAATGGGAACGATTACCAAGATCGAAGTAGGCGTAGATCCTTCTGTCAAAGAACGATACAAGGAAATGCAAGAAAGCGTGGAAGAGATTGTCAAAGAAATCGAAAGAATGCGTCCCATCCTGGTAAATTTTAATGAGAGACTTCAGAAAAAAGAAACCGTTTCGCCAGAGCGGGTACAGCAGGTACAGCAAATTGCGAAAGGGTTCCGTGAAAAGCAAAGTCAGCTTAAGAAACAAAAGGATGAGATGAAAAAACTTCAAGAGAGAATCAAGATGTCTACGAATGCAAAGATAAAAGTTCGAGGAACTATTTATCCAGGCGTCAATATTACAATCTCTGATATAACCCTGAATATTAAGCACGATCGTTCTCATGCGAGATACGTAAAGGAACGGGGGGAGATTGTTGCCCGTCCTTTGTAGGATCTTGATAATAGCGCATATGAAGACACAAAGGATCGATATGAATCGCTTGTTTTTGCCAATGAGTGTGTGGAAGGGAGGAAAACATGGCTATTAGACCAGTTGAATTTAGTGGAGTTGTGCAGAGAAGCCAGGATATGAGCACCTTAAAGCAGAATGAGGACAATAAGCCGATGCTGCAACAGCATAACGTGCAGACACAGTTTGCGAAAGAAACCGTACACCATATGCATCAGGTGAACCATGCCAATGATTCTGACAATCCAGAGAAAAAGTTTGATGCCCGGGAAAAAGGGAGTAATGAATATGAGGATCATCGGACGAAGAAGAAAAAGAAGAAGGACGATAACAGTGGAAAGGTGAATGTCAAAACTTCTTCAGGCGGTTTTGATATGAAAGTATAGGTAGTAAAATGAGTGTGTTAGAAATTGTTTTATTAGTTGTTGGAATTGTTCTAATGATTGCCAGTTTTTTTATTACGGAAAAACTGTCTAATAAAGAATTGGATAAGATTGCAGAACTTAGTACGGAAGAAATGCAGAAGATTCTGGAACACAATTTAAACGATGCCCAGGTGAAAGTAAACAGCATGGTAGACCAGGTTGTGGATCATTCCATAGAGAAATCCATGGAGATTGTGGAGCGTGCCTTGGACAAAGAGACGAATGAGAAGATGAGGGTTCTTACAGAATACTCTGACACCGTATTGGAATCTATCAATAAAACACACAATGAAGTCATGTTTTTGTATAGTATGTTGAATGACAAACATTCGGAATTGACAAAATATGCCGGGAATCTAGCACAGCTTGCAATTCATTTGGAAGAGCTGCAGCAAAATATTCAGAAAACGGTGGACGAGTCAGATGAAATTCTTCATAAGGTTCAGGAGTCTAAAAATACAGAGCCAGATCCGCCAGAAATTGCTTCCCAAGAGGCCCCTGCACAGAAAGATGAATCATCTGCGAAAGAGCAAGATGAACTTGTCAATCATAATCAGATGATTCTTAAGAAATATAAGGAAGGAAAATCTGCGGTGGAGATTGCAAAAGAATTAGGTCTGGGTGTCGGAGAAGTAAAGCTTGTAATAGGATTATTCAGAGAGGAAGAATTGTAATTTATGAAATTAAAATATTATTTGCGTGGATTAGGAATTGGCATTATATGTACCGCAATTATTATGGGAATTGCCCTCTCAGGAAATAAAAGGGAAACTTTGACTGACGCAGAGATTATCGAACGCGCAAGGCTTCTGGGAATGGTAATGGAAGAGGAGGCAAAGGAACCAGCGGAAGATGAAGAACCGCCAAAGGTCCGGGGACCGTTGAATGAGAAAAAAGAAGAGAAGCAAGAAGAGAAACTAGAGGATAGCCCAGAACCGCAAGAGAATGGGGAAGATGATTCTGATACCCCATCTGAGCCAGAGGGAAATGATGATCAGACCCCGGATAGTCAGCCACAAGAGGATGACATGCTAGGAACTGTGCAATTCGAAATTAAGTCAGGGGAATTTTCTGACGTAATAAGTCAAAAGTTGTTTGAAATAGGACTTGTTGCAGACGCCACTGCCTTTAATCAATATCTAACTCAGAAAGGGGCAGACGATTCTCTTCGAGTAGGCGTTTATCAGATTCCAAAAAGTGCGACGGATGATGAAATTATCCAAATTTTGCAAGGAAAAAGCCTGTAGGACTTGCAAGCACATAATTTTTATGATAATATAAAAGCCGAATTGCAGTAATCAGCAATTTATAGTTAGCTCAGGTCATGAATTTTTTGATGATTTAATGACATCAAACACATGTGCAGATCGGAAAGCTGGTGCCTTTTCGGTAGTTTCCCGGGAGGAAGCACATGGAAGATTAAAACCAAACGGAGGTAGAGAAATGGGCGTTATTTCAATGAAACAGTTATTAGAGGCAGGTGTTCATTTTGGACATCAGACAAGAAGATGGAACCCCAAAATGGCTCCCTACATTTATACGGAGAGAAATGGTATTTATATCATTGATCTTCAGAAATCAGTAGGGAAAGTAGACGAAGCTTATAAGGCAGTGGCAAATATTGTTGCCGAAGGCGGTACGATTCTTTTTGTTGGAACGAAGAAGCAGGCGCAGGATGCTATCAAGGCGGAAGCAGAGCGCTGTGGAATGTTCTATGTAAATGAAAGATGGTTAGGCGGCATGCTGACAAACTTCAAGACTATCCAGAGCCGCATTGGCAGATTGAAAGCAATTGAGGCTATGGCAGAAGACGGCACCTTTGACGTTCTTCCCAAGAAAGAAGTTATCGCACTACGCAAAGAATGGGAAAAATTAGAGAAGAATCTTGGCGGAATTAAGGAAATGAAGAGAATTCCGGATGCAATTTTTATTGTTGATCCTAAGAAAGAAAGAATTTGCGTGCAAGAGGCTCATACATTGGGAATTCCATTGATTGGCATCTGTGATACCAATTGCGATCCTGAAGAGTTAGATTATGTAATTCCGGGAAATGATGATGCGATCAGAGCCGTGAAATTGATTGTTTCTAAGATGGCAGATGCAGTAGTGGAAGCAAATCAGGGAACAATTGAGGAAGACGTTGCCGAGGCTACGGTAGAGGCAGCAGAAGCAGAATAATAAATACAGCGGCTTTATGCTACAGATTTTGTATGAATGTTATGAGAGGACAGACAATATTGCCTGTCCTCAATTAAAGTATATTTGAGATAACAGTTTACCTTGCAAGCTTTATTCAGGATTGTTATCATGTTTGGAATTAGAATAATAGATGGAGGAATTAAAAATGGCTATTACAGCAGCAATGGTAAAAGAATTAAGAGAGATGACCGGAGCAGGCATGATGGACTGCAAAAAGGCTTTAAATGAGACCAATGGCGATATGGATGCCGCAGTAGAATTTTTGAGAAAGAATGGACAGGCAAAAGCAGAAAAGAAAGCAGGGAGAATAGCTGCAGAAGGACTTTGTACCGTAGTTGTAAAGGATGATAAAACTGCAGCCGTAGTGGAAGTAAATTCCGAAACAGACTTTGTTGCTAAGAATGATACATTTAAGGACTTTGTGGAAGCGGTGGCAACACAGGCGGTAAACTCTGATGCTGCAGACTTGGAAGCATTTATGGCTGAGGCATGGAAAGAAGATTCTAGCAAGACAGTAAAAGATGCCTTGGTAGAAAAAATTGCAGTGATTGGTGAAAATCTCAATATCCGAAGGTTTGAGAAAGTTGTTGCAGAAAATGGATGCGTTGTTTCTTATATCCATGGCGGCGGAAGAATTGGCGTTATCGTAGAAGCAGAGACTTCTGTTGTCAATGATGCTGTCAAAGAAGCTTTGACAAATCTCGCTATGCAGATTGCAGCTCTTTCTCCAAAATATGTTTCCAGAGACGAAATCAGCGAAGAGTACATTGCTCATGAGAAAGAAATTCTGCGGGCGCAGATTATGAATGATCCCAAAGAATCCCAGAAACCTGAAAAAGTTATCAATGGAATAATAGAGGGACGTGTCAGCAAGGAGCTGAAAGAGATCTGCCTTGTAGACCAGGTATATGTGAAGGCAGAAGATGGAAAACAGACTGTTGGAAAATATTTGGAGGCGGTTTCCAAAGAAGCTGGCGCAACAGTTTCTGTGAAGAGATTTGTTCGCTTTGAGACTGGAGAAGGACTGGAGAAGAAACAGGAGGATTTTGCTGCTGAGGTTGCTGCGCAGATGAATCAGTAAACTTCTGAGAAGAATTGATTTACGAACCCCTGAAAATCCCATAGAATGGGCATTTTCAGGGGTTTTTTGCGTTCCTGGGAGAGGTCTGTAAACTGTACCTTATTGGACATTAGTAATCCAATAAGTGTGAATTACCGTATTTTGAGTGCAAATTTTTAGGATAGCACTATCCTTCAAATTTTAATGTAATTGTATGGATGCCCCAGATTTGTGAACGGTATTCGTGTAAGCTAATATAGACAGGTATTTAAAGAGTAACTGATGGTTTGGTTATTTCTTTTTTATATCTATGTATAATAAGGCTGTGGCTGATTCAGTGCTTATGAAGAATAGTTGAAAATGATAATGCACCGGTTATGTGCTGCAGGCTTTGTTTTCTTGATTCACCACACAGTGCGTGATGATTTGAACAGGAAAAACTATTGCTTATTAAATAATTGAATAAGTTGACACAGGTGGATGTCTTAGAAGAGTGGGCCTGGATATAAATATATTTTCCAGATGTTATAAGATGCATGGTAAATAATGGAGCTGAATGGTATAATTAAGGACATAAAAGTTAATGATGATGTCTGGTTTGACAATGTTACTGTCATCACAAAGGAGGTTAAAGTTATGGCCAGATATACAGATGATGAAATAAGAAATTTACCTAAGATCACATGTAAAATTGCAGGAGAATACCTGGGGATTTCCTCTGTGGCGGTAAGTATTGGAATGAGAAATAATTTGCTGCCAATTGGTTTTGCTGTCCATCATGAAGAGCGGGATAGAACCTATGCCGAGAGCTGGTCGTATCATATAGTAGCAGAAAGACTAATTGCATATAAATATGGAAAAATAAATGAAGTTCATGTTCAGAATATTGAGAAGAATCTGGCTGTGATAGCAGAAAAGTTTGATGAGTTGAGGCAGGACCTGGTTTTTATATTAAGCGAAGACGCAGATCAGCAGACTTAGAGTTGTTTGAATATGCGTTTTCGCTTTTTAAGTATGAGGATGAAAATAAACCGTATGAAGGGAGAGGGGATTGGTATGAGTAAAACAGATATGATCATTTTAAAACGACAACAGTTATATGATGAGATATGGAAAATATCGGCTGCTGGTGTTGCTAAGAAATATAATTTGAACTATGGGAAACTTTTGATTAGCTTAAAGGAAGCGAATATTCCATATCCCCCTTCTGGATATTGGACGCGGCTGAATTGTGGAAAGGATGTTTCAAATGATGTAATTGCATTGCCTGATTCAGATATAGAAGATGTAAACTTATATCCTGAAGGGTTCTCATTTAGAAAAAAGAAGAAGAAAAATAATGCGAAAGAGATGCAGGAAAATGTTGAATCAGACACAGAGAGTGAACTGGCAACAGAGGCGTCAGCGGAACGGCTGGCAGAAGTATCGAAACAACAGGAAAATGAAGTAAAATCAGATCCCTTAGATGAAGAAAGTGTACCAGATACCATATTATCGTTTTTACCGAAGGAAGAACGGTCAGAAGTTATTGGGGTTTTGAAAACTATCGAAATAAAGAAAAATGCTCGTTTCCATAGCAAGGTAATTAGTTACAAACAGTCGGTTAAAGAATGGAAAAAGCAGGAAAGAGAAAGACATTCTTATTCATATGGAGGGCGAAGGAATTATGGACAAAATGCAAATGATGTTCCGCCATTCATAAATGATATTTCATCAGAAGGATTAGAACGGGTATATCGGATTCTGGATGCACTTTTTAAGGCTGTGGAACAACTGGGCGGGGAAGTATATGATAATCTGGTCATGAGGATTAGAGAGGATTCTGTTCACATTAAGTTTGCAGAAGGGCAGGACAAAATACCTCATGCATTATCCAGACAGGAAGCCAGATTGCTTGTAGAGTATAATGATGCAAAGAAGCAGGGACGTTATGCTTCCAGGCCGCAAATAAAAAAATATGATTATGTTTATAATGGGAAGCTGCGTATTATTTTTAGTGACGGGAAATATATACGGGACAGTAGCCAGGTCAATATTGAAGAAAAACTGGATGAGATACTGATCAGGTTATATGAAAACTCAGAAGAAAACCGGATTGCTCGGGAGAAAAGAGAAGAAGCGCATCGACAATATTTAGAGGAGCAGAGAAGGAAAGAAGAGATACAGCAGAGATATGAAAAGGAAGTGGATAATACAGTAGCTTTGGTCAATCAGGCAAAGGATTATGAGATTGCCTGTCAGATCAGGAATTATATATTTGCGTTATGTAAAGAAGGAGAACTGACAGAAGAGAAATCAAAGTGGATAGAATGGGCCAGGAAAAAAGCTGATTGGTATGATCCAACTGTAGCGCGTGAAGATGAGTATCTGGGAAAACGAAAATATTCGTTGGCAGAAGAAGAAAAAGAACTTGCGAAAAAGAGGAGGAGTGGATGGAAATTATAGAGGATATCCGGCAGCATAGAAAAGTACGATACAATGTAAAAATATTCTTATTATTGTACTTTTGGCTACGCCTGCTAACTAAGTTTTGCGCCGGCCCGGTTTATAGAAGAACTGATGAAAATTAAAAAACACCATTCAGGATTCTTTGAATCATACATTCATGCGTTTATCGTGATCCCGGAAAAGTAAGGGTGGCGTACAGGCATAAAAGATGTTAAAATGGTTATGGTTCATCTGTGCAGGGATGCGGCTTTCCCAGGAAGGCTTTCGCATGACACTTTTTTCTATAGCGTGGGCTTAGCGGTGTTATCATGTCGAAGCAGATGGGCCTTTTGTAAAATGGAGTGTTAAGATGGTAATAGAATTAAAGTATTCCGGCACAAACACATATCTTATCCGGGGAACAGATGGCAGCATCCTTTTTGATACAGGATGGGCGGGTTCTTTTCCACAGTTTGGCAGGGCGCTTGGTGAGGCAGGGGCGACAGTGCAGGAAATTCGCTATCTGTTTATTTCCCATTTCCACCCGGACCACATGGGAATCGCACAGGAGATCGCCGACTGCGGTGTGAAAATCGTGGTGGCTGATGTGCAGCGGGCACATATTCATGATGCGGACGTGGTATTTGCAAAGGAAGGGAACCGCTTTTACCAGCCGGTTGTGGATAAGAATGTCCGCGTCATTTCCAGCGGAGAGAGCCGCGCGCTTTTGGAGGAATGCGGGATTGCGGGGGAAGTGGTGCATACGCCGGGGCATAGCGAGGACAGCATTTCTTTATGCCTGGATGATGGGACGTTTTTTGTAGGCGACCTCAATCCCCTGTATGAACTGGAACTTCACAGAGGAACGCAGATTGGGGAGAGCTGGGACAAACTGCTGGCAAAAAATCCTGTCAGGGTGTATTATGGCCATGAGAAAGCGGCGGAGCCAGGTGGGAAGCAGCGGATGACGAAAAAAGAGTCCGGGCATTCCGAAGACACTTTCCGGCTTGTAAAAAAGATTGTGAAATGTTTGGATAAGGGTTATACGTTGGAAGACATCGGGCGATCATCGGGTGCCGACATATTATTTGTGGAGGATGTGGCGAGAATGTATCTGACACATCAAAATATAAGCGTACAGGGAATTCTGGACAGAATTGAGATTAAAGGAAAATAGCCTGTCTGCAGAAATGGAAATATGAGCATCTGGAACGCCTGTTGCTGCAGGCGGCAGGGAAGAACGGGAAAGAAACCACATTTCCGGGATAAGAAAATCGGAACTGGTCGAAAGGAACGCGAGGTATTTTAATATGGGATCATTTTCAAAAGAAAAAGAATTTGAAGAAATAACGCCGGCACTCAAAGCAAAATTAGACGAATTTGCTGAGAGGGGCAATCAGTTTGAGGAAGAAGAACAATATGAAAAAGCCATACAGGCATGGGAAGAAGGGCTCGGCCTGATACCGGAGCCGCAACAGTATTATAGCGAAACGATATGGTTTTTAGCCGCTATCGGGGATGTTTACTTTGAAAAAGGAATGTACACGCAGGCACATAAATGTTTTGATAAAGCACGGGGAAATTTGAGCGGTGACGGATATGGAAATCCATTTATTATGCTTCGATTGGGAGAATGCTGTCTGGAAACCGGAGATGAAAAAAATGCCATAGAATATTTGCTTCGAGCCTATATGATGGAGGGGAAAGAAATATTTGAACCTGATGAAGATGGAGAGGACGACGGACAAAAGTATTTCGATTTTTTAAGAATGAATGTTGAACATATTGAGTAATAGGAGATTTGATTGTGGGTAAAACGACAACAGAGGTTCATCCGGGTGATATTTTTATGATCCCTCTTTTTTTGCCATCGCATTCTATGGATGATTATGACACAGATTACAGGAAATATGTTTGCACCTGAGCATATAGGGCATCCTTTTTCCCGGAAAGGGCGTTGGAAAATTATATTCAGCAATCCACATTATGATATACGGAACGCATCGAACTGGAAGAGGCCGGAATACCCATGTGGATTATGAATACCCGCGTAGATTTGGAAGCCAGGATTCGTTCCATACTTGAAGCACAGGGAACAGAGTTAAACTATGAGCGGATCGTTAGTGAGCGGAAATCTGAGTATCCAAAACCAGCAGATCCGGATAAAAAACTAAAGGAAATGATTGCCCCGTTCCGTTGGATGTCAGGAGAAAGAAGATACACATTAAGTCTGGATGCCGGTTTATTAAACTGCGACTGCTTTGCAGGAAATCATATGCAGGGAAATGGATATGACTTGGAAAAAGTTGCATCTGCATTTATTAAAAAGCAGGGAATAGATTCTGAGAAAAAATTCCGTTTTGATTGTGAGGCGGATACATTTTCCATAACTTCTTCCTCTAAAAAAATACTGAAGGAGTTTGCGATTTCTTTTCATAAATTTGTTATGGATACAAGTGCCTTTGAAGAATTTTTGAG